>TARA_R110002072_G_scaffold46591_8_pt1 | contig 14726 bp, 7 predicted proteins | sample TARA_R110002072 | Tara Oceans TARA_R110002072 (sample SAMEA4397118) | marine metagenome | biome: Polar Biome; feature: [SRF] surface water layer (ENVO:00010504); material: water (ENVO:00002006), including particulate matter (ENVO:01000060) such as... | depth 5 m | reverse complement strand
AGGTTGGCTGCGGCGGGCGACAGGATCACCCCGCCGCGCGAACCGAAGTCCTGATCTATGTTGACGGACGCGATCGGCCATCTGAAGCGGCATGCCAAGCGGGTTGGCGAAGTCGCCAGCGTGCTCGTCAAGTACGGGCTCGCCGACTGGCTGACCTGGCTCAAGGTCGATTGGATCCAGAACCGTCTGCGCAGTTCCGACGGGTCGCGACTTCACGATCACAGTTTTGAAGCGCGGGTTCGACTTGCGTTGATGGAGCTGGGCACGACCTACACCAAGCTCGGCCAGGTCTTGAGCACGCGCCCCGATGTGGTCGGCCCTGCGCTCGCCGAAGAACTCAGCCACCTGCAGGCAAACACGCTTGCCGATGCTCCGGCCGTGGCCAGGGCGGCGCTGATTGCCGAACTCGGTGGGCCGCCGGAAGAGTTGTTTGCGAGCTTCGAGAGCGAGGCGTTCGCCTCGGCGTCGATTGCACAGGTGCACCGCGCAACGTTGCACAGCGGCGAGACTGTCGTGCTCAAGCTGATGCGCGCAGGCGTCAAGCAGCAGGCCGAAACGGATCTCGAAATCCTTGCCGTGCTCGCGCATCTGCTGGAAGAACGCACGACGCTGCTGCGCCCATACCAGCCCACGAAGTTGGTTCGAGAGTTCCAGCACACGCTGCGCAACGAGTTGCGGTTTACCCATGAGCGCCGCAACCTTGAGCAGTTCGCGAAGGCGTTTGCGGGCGACCCGACCGTTCGGTTCCCCAAGGTTTACGGCGAGTTCTGCACCGAACGCGTGCTCACGATGCAGTATCTCGACGGCGTGTCCGCAGCCGACGCCGATGCGGTGCGGGCAACCGGTATCGCGCCCTCCGAGTTTGCTCGACGGGGCGCGAACGTCTACCTGGAGATGATCTTCCGCGACGGGTTCTATCATGCCGATCCGCACCCCGGGAATCTCCTGGTGCTGGGAGACGGCCGCGTCGGTGTGCTTGACTGCGGCATGGTTGGGCGGGTCGACGATGAGCTGCGCGCGAACGTGGAGGCGATGCTGCTCGCGGCCGTCGAGCGCGATGGCCGCGAGCTGTGTGAGATGGTGTTCCGCATCGCCACGGTGCCGGCCAACATCGATCGCCGGGCGCTGCAGGATGAGATCGAGGAGTTCCTCGGTGACTATGTGCAACGCGATCTGGCAGATCTCGAAGTCGGCACTGCGCTCCGCAGACTGTTCGGCATCATTCGCCGCTACCAGATTGCCCTGCCGTCCAAACTGTCTCTGTTGCTGCGTACCATCATCGTGCTCGAAGGCACGTCGAGAGCGCTTGACCGTGACTTCAGCATTGCCGAGCTGTTCGTACCGTTCTATCGCCGGGCGGTGCGGCGCCGCTTCGCCCCACGGCGGATCTGGCGGCGAGTGATGCGCTCCGGGCGCGACTGGGAGCGCTTGCTGGTGGAGCTGCCCAACGACCTGCAGCAGCTGCTCGAACAGCTGCGCGCTGGCACGTTGCGGGTGCAGTTTGAGCACCGCAAGATTGAAGCGAGCGTCAATCGCCTGACGCTCGCGATGCTCGTTGCGTCGCTGATCCTGGCGTCGTCGGCGTTGTGGGCGAGTTCCGCGCCGCCTCGCATTGGCGAGGTTTCCTTGTTGGGTCTACTGGGCTACCTGCTGGCGGCCTGGCTCGGGTTTCGACTCTGGCGCGGCGCGAGCAAGCACGTCGATCGTTAGCCCTGTCTGGATCGCGGCTACACAACGGCCAAGTCCCGCCGCTGGATCGCCCTAGAGTGCGACGTAGTCCTACCAGCGAGCACCCCGCGAGGTCTGTCGTGAGCTAACGAACCTGCACCGGTTGCGCTGGCGGCTCTTCGCTACCAACCGCGAACGGAACGGTCGCCACCCGCGTACCACTGCTGGCGACCAAGGTGTAGCTGCCAGGAGTGAGCCAGATCTTGGCCGTGCGGCCTTTCTGCGTCACGGCGCGAACGGTGAGTTCGCGGACCAACTGGTCACTTCGGCGGATGACCAGTTGCACCGTCAAGCTGTCGGTTGCAAGGTCTGGCGCGGTGACTTCGAAGCGTTGCAGCACGCCGGATTGCAGAGCCAGACTCAGGTCGGTCTGTTCGTTGGCGCGGATCGTGAACGGCACGGTCTGTTCGGCGCAGCCGTTGCCATAGATCAACAAATTGTAGGCGCCGGGCCGGAGTAGCGGGCTCTCGACGTGGTTGGCGCGCAGGTCGAGCACTCCTTGCGTGGCGCCACCGTCTTGGCGGCGGGCGCGGAACTGCACGCCGGATGCATCGCCGGATTCGATGCGCGCCCGCAGCGTGCCACCAGCGGCCAGGCGGATCGTGCCGAGTTCTTGGTGCGCATCTACGGCAAGCTTGTGGGGGCCGCTTTGGTAGCGCGGGTAGTTCTCGGTGGCGATCGTCAGATACCAGCTGCCCGGCACGAGGGGGTCGAAGGTGAAGGATCCGTCGGCGGCGGTGGTTGCCGTGAGTCGATTCAGGACAGACTGGCCGGCGCGGCCGGCGAGGACTTCGATGTTGGCCAGTGGTGTGTTGTCGGGCGTGACCACGGAGCCGGTGAGCTTGGCACTTGGCCGGCCGATCGATTTCACGCGCAGGGTGACGTCGCCGGCGCGCGGATCGATGCCGGGCTGGATCAGTAGTTGCGTGCCTTCCGCTTGCACGCGGAAGCTGATTGCTTGCTCGGGGCAGTTGGAAATCGTGAACCGGCCGAGTGCGTCGGTGACTCGCAGCATCATCTGGCCCGGCCAGCTGCAGGTGACGTGCGCAGCGGCGACGGGAGTGTTGTCTTCGCGCAGCACGCGGCCTTGTAGTTCGAGGCCGCGGGACAATTGCAGATCGCAGGTGGTGGTGGCCGCGGCGGTCGTGACGACGGTGCGCGACACCTTGCCAAGTTGCTGGTGACTCGCTTGCACGGTGGTTTCGCCGGCTGGCAGGTCCGGCAAGGTGAAGCTGCCGTCGGCAGCGGATCGTGTCGCAAGTTCTGCCAAGATCTCCGTGCCGGTGCCGACTCGGATCGTTGCCTTTGCCGCAGGAGTGCCGTCCGGGCCAAGCACGATGCCGCGAATGGTCGCGCCGCGTTGCAGCCTAACGTGCACGATCGTGTTGTTCGTTGCTGTGACTTCGCACGTGTCCGCGAACGGCGCGAAGCCGGCGGCGCGCACGCGCAGCGCTTGCTGTCCGACGGGAACTCCGACGACCCGGAAGCGCCCTTCCTGGTCTGTGCGCGTGATCGCCGGAAACGGAGGCTCTCGTTTTAGGGAAGAGCGCGTCTGTTCGCCGACTTGCACTACGGCTTGGGCCACGGGTCCGTTGCCGCCCGATACGATGCCGGAGACGGTGCCGCCGACCCCGGACAGCATGATCACCAACTCGTCGGGTTGGTCCTCTTGCGCGACGTCGAGTGCTTCGGAAGCGGCGAAGCCAACCGCTCGCGCGGCGATCGATAGCGGCATGCGGCATGCGGCAGGCGCGAACGCGAAAGCGGCCATCCGGTCCGGAGCTTGCGATCTGCTCAGGATGGCCGCGGAACGGTGGTTTTGCTTCGATGCTGGCATCCGCAATCGGTGCCATTGCCGCATCGACAACGATGCCAGCAACCGTGACGCCGCTCAGTTCGAACGTCACGTCCGTCGTCTTCCCGTTGTGCACCGTGACTCGCTTGGCTCGACCGATGTTTGGGAACGTAGCCACCACCATCCCGCCCGCTGGCACGTCCTCAAACACGGCCATGCCGTCGAGGGTGGTCCGCATACGGCGCGCGGTCAAGGCTGCCGCGGTGCCGCTGGGCCACGCGAGCACCAAGACTTGCTGCGCCGGTGATTGGTCGTCGGCGTAGACCGTGCGCACCGAAATCGTGCCGCCGGTGACGTGCGATTCGGCGGGTGGAACGGCAACGGCATCTCGCTCGCTGGTGGCAGTGTTGTCGGTCGTTGTTGCGGTTGCCGGGTTGCCGTGCTGCGTGCTTGCGTGGTTCGTTCTGGCATCGCTCCCCGGCGTAGCCACTGGCGCCCGGGTGCTGGGTAGCCAAGTGTCGGAAGTCAACAGTAGCGCCAGCAACAGTGCCATTAGCAGCAGGGCCATCAGCAATACCGTCGCGCTCAGGGCTTGGCTCTTCGTCGTCATCGCAGCCTCTCCTGCAGGATACCAGCAGCCGAGCCTTGTTGCAGGTGCGTCGAGGCACCGTGCCGGTGACCATCAGCTACCGATGATGGCCGCGGTCGCTTCCAATTCGAGCAGGCAACCGAAGTGCAGACCGCCACACGGGATGATCGCGCGCGCCGGCTTGTGATCACCAAACCACTCGGCGTAGGTCTTGTTGATCTGCTGCCAGTGATCGATGTTGCTGACGTAAATGCGGACCTGAAGCACGTGGTCACGTCTGCTGCCGCCGGCGTGGAGCAGGTTCTCCATGTTGTTGAGCGCTGCGATGGTCTGCTCTTCGATGGAGTCTGGCACCGCCTTGGTCTCCGGGTCCATCGGAAGCTGGCCCGAGATATACAACGTGCCGTTGTGGCCGATGACCGGGGAGTAGTGGCCGGCCGGGGTGGGGATGCGCTTGTCGGTTGGAATGTGCATGGCTGGTGGGGTGGGGTTAGTGGTACTTGCCGGTGTTCAAGTCGCGCTGCATGTCCTCGTGACGTTTGACGATGCCGTGCATGGCGATGTAGACACCGTTGGGGGCGAGGTTGGCTGCTGCGATGGCGCAGCCGACGTTGATCGGCGCGTCGGAGTCGGAGAATCGCTCGGGTCGAATCGCCCCGGTGATGACAATCAGCTTGTCCGAGATGTGTTCCGCCAAGAACGTAGCGGTCTCCAGCATCGTATCGGTGCCGTGCGTGACAATGATCTTGTCGTTGCCAGCTTCGCGAATGCACGCCAGCAGCAGCTGCCGATCTGCTGCTGTGATCTCGGTGCTGTCTTTCTGAAACGCGGTCCGCAGCTCGAATGCGAACGACGGATTGAGTCGCTGCAGCAGCCGTTCGGTCGCCGGTTCGCCAAACTCGAACGCGTAGCCACCGCTGCTGCGCGGATAGTCCTTGTCGATGGTCCCGCCGGTCTGGATGAACGTGATGCGCATCCGTCCATGTTGCCACTTGGGCGCGGCACAGCGAATACTCGCGGTCTCGATTGCGGCGCGTGAACCTGGTTGGGTGACGCTTCCGAGCGTTCGCAGCTGCCGTGGCCGGATGCTGCCTTGCTGCGGGCGTGGCTACATCAGGCAGATCATGCCGCGGGCAAGATTCCGAGTGTTAGCGACGCCGGCGGTTTGGCTTCGCGGCTTCTTTCATGGGCTCGGGTAGGTCGAGTGCGCTGACGACGCGCAAGCCTGGGATTGCTTCCCGCAGGCGCACAACGGCCTTGGCGGTGGTTTCGGTCTCATACAGGTAGAGACTTCTCAGGTGCTTTAGCGAAGCCAGCGCGGTCAACGCGTAGTCCCCGGTCGCTGTGCCAAACAGGTTGAGGCTGCGCAGCTCTTGGCATGCGGCGAGTTCTTTGACGCCCGTGTTGCCGACTCGTGTTTGCCGAAGGCTGAGCTTGGTCAGTCGCGACATCTTGGCCAGTTCATGGCAACCGGCATCGCCGACTTGGCTGCGTGCCAGGTCGAGTTCAAAGATGTTGTTGGCGATCGGGCCGAGCTTGGCCAGGGTCGCGTCCGAGACGTTTTCGGTCTTGCCGCAGCATGTGACCGACAGCAGTGGGTTGCCGTCGCCGATGCTCCTTACCTGAAACTCCGAGCCGGCAAAGCTCTGTAGCACTGCGGCCGAAACCGGGCGCAGTCCCTTGCTCAGCGTTACCGCTGGAGATGGACCGGATCGCTTGCTGGGTTTTTTGGCCGTCGTCTTGGTTGGCTTGCTGGGCTTTGCTTTGCCGCTGCTCTTCTTGGCTTCGCCCGTCCAGTCGCCGAAGTCGGCGCCCTCGTCGATCCACTTGGTGATCAAGTCGATTTCGCGCTTCGACAGCGGTCCCCCGGACTTCGCCGGCGGCATGCGATCTTCATCGTCGGCCGGCAACGTGATCGAGTCGAGGATCAGCGAGGCGTCCGTGTCCTTGGCCACGAACAGCCGACCGCGCTTGCTCTTCTGGATGTTCGCCAGCGTGTCGAACATGACCTTGCCTTTCGGTCGCTTCTTGCGGCCGTTGCTGTCGACATATTCTGCCCGGTGACACTCGATGCAGTTGCGCTCGAGGATCGGGAAGATGTGGCGTTCGAAGATCACCTTGCCCTTGCTCTGCGCCGTGAGTGGCACAAGCAAGGTCAGCAGGATTAGCGACAGACGGGTCAACATGAGCGAGTGGTGGGGCGGCAGAGTGCTAGAGGCTTGGTCTGTTGTCAGCAACCGGCTAACTGCCAAAGATCTCGGTGGCAGGCATGCCCTTGTCGGCGATCTTGAACGGTCGTCCCGAGGGCGAGGTCAGCACGTGATCGGTCGGAATGCCACACGCGTAGGCAATCGTGGCGTTGAGGTCGGGGATCGACATCGGGTCCTGGATGACTTCGCGGCCTTCCTTGTCGGTCTTGCCGTAGCGCATGCCACCCTGCACTCCGCCACCGGCCAGCAGCGCGCTGAAGGCCTTCGGGTAGTGGTTGCGGCCGTTGTCTTCGTCGATGTCGGGCGAACGACCAAACTCGCTGGCGAGCACGACCATCGTGTCTTCGAGCAAGCCGCGGGCGTCGAGGTCGGCCAGCAGTGCGCTCAAGGCTTGATCGATTGCCGGCACCAGTGTCTCCAGGCGATCGAAGTTTTCGCTGTGCGTGTCCCAGCCACCGCTCATGACTTCGACGTAGCGGACCCCGTGTTCGACGAGACGACGCGCCAACAGGCAGCCGCTGCCGAACTTGGTGTTGCCGTAGGCTTCCTTGATGCTGTTGCTTTCCTGATCAATGTCGAACGCCGTGAGGTCGCTGCTGCGCATCAGCTTGACGGCATCGGCGTAGGCTTGGTTGTAGGAGCCGACGGACAGTTGCTTGTGCTTGTCGCTGAAGCCCGAGTCGAGCTTCTTCAGCATCTCCAGGCGCTGCTTGAAGCGACGCTCGCTGACGCCGTTGGGGCGCGCCGCGTTCTTCAGGCCGTCGTCGGGATCACCGATCGGGACCGGCTGGTATTCCGCCGGGAAGAAGCCTGCTCCGGGCGTGTCCGCGCCACCGCCGACGATGACGTGACCCGGCAGGGTGTCGTTGTGACGACCGGCCATGCGGTGGCACCACGCACCGGTGCTCGGGTGTTGGATCGTGCCGCGCAATTCGTAGCTGGTCCGCATCAGATACTGCGCTTGCGCGTGTGCGCCCTGCGTGCTCGACAGCGAGTTGATGACGCACGCCTTGTCCATGTGGTTGGCAAGGTTGGGCAGGTATTGCCCCAGCATGATGCCATCGGCGCGGGTGCGAATCGGCGTGTTCGGCCCTTGGGTCTTGGCTCCCGGCTTCGGGTCGAGCAAGTCGACGTGGCTCATGCCGCCCTGCATGAACAGGTAGATGACGTGCTTGGCAGTGGCGCGACCGAGCACGACGGGCTTGGTCGGGTTCTGTGGATCCTGCCACAGGGATTGCGCGACGGCACGGGGGCCGAAGGTGGCGGCAGCGCCAACTCCGAGCATGGATTGGGCGATGCCCGTGAGGAACGTGCGACGAGTGCCTTCGTCGGCGCCGCGGATGATCTTGCGAAGTGACATGATTGCCTTCGGTTGGTTGGTTTGCGGCGGGGGTTATTGCACGAAGCGGAACTCGTTGCTGTTGCACAGCACCCAGACCAGGTCGTTCAAGGTCTTGGTGCCGTTGATGGCAACTTGTCGACGCCAATCGTCGAGCTCTTCGGGGGTCGGTTCGCGGTTGAGCGTGGTCAGGAACGCGACGCGGATGCGGCGCGCGCCATCGGTGGCGAACTGCAGGTCGCGACGCAGCGCCGATTGGCCGTTGAGCACGCGTTGGTCGAGGAACCCGTTCATCAGGGTCAGCACCTGTGGCACGGTCGCGACGTCCGAAGACGCGTCGATCGTTTCGCGATCGGACTGACCGAACTCGCGCAGCATATGGCCGAGGCGCGCTGGTTGGGCGAGGTCGCTAGCGCGCAGCATGTCGACTTCCTGGCCTTTGGCGGCGCGTTCGCCGAGATTGACGCCCATCTGCTCGAGTTGCTTACGGATCTGGGCGACGCGAGGCAGGTCGCCATCGCGGCGGGCTGCAGCGAGTTCGCGAAGCAGCGGTTGCGCGCGCTTGCGGGCGTTGCGGTCGCGGGCCTTTTGCTTCTGCATCTCCTGGCGCCGTTCCTTGGCACGATTCTGCATCATGCCGCGGCCGCCCTTGACGATTCGCAGGATCTCGTCCTTGTCGGCGCCCTTGACTTGCTCGTAGGACGCGTAGACGGGGGCAGCGCGACTGTCCGGCGCTCGCAGTCGTTCGTCGATGTCGTCGTAGACCAGCGTGATCAGTGAGTCCCAGACTTGCTGGGCGCTCATGCGACGCAGCACCGGGCCGGTGAACAGCGGCGCCGTTCCCGGCATCGGATCCTTGATGTCGACCTGTTGCTGGAACAGTTGCGTGTGCAGCAGCACCCGTTCGAATTGGCGCAGGTTGAAATCGACTCGCACCATCAGCTTCTCGAGTTCTTTGGCGAGCTCGGGATGCACGGCGACGGTGTCCTTCTTCCAGTCGTCGCGCGGTTCGATCAGGCCGCGACCAAACGTGCGGGCCCACATGCGGTTGGCGATGACCTTGGTGAACTGCGGGTTCTTCTTGTCGGTCATCCAGTCGGCGAGTGCTTCGCGCGAGTTGATGCCGGCAACCATCGCGTTGCGTTGGCGACGCTGTCGTTGCGCGCGCTTCGATTGCGATCGCGAGTTCTTGGGGTAAGCCAGCTTGACCTTGCTGCCGAAGATCGTGCTTGCCTTGATCGGCGCCAGCGGCCGGGCGTCGTCGTACTGGTAGTCCTTGGGCAGCTTCTCGATGCCGCTGCCGTTGCCTTGGATGCCTTGGGTCAAGCGACGGACCAGCTGCAGCGCGGCCTGACGAGTGCGTTGCTCTTCGTTGGCGAGCTCTTTGCGAAGGTCGCGGTAGTTGCCGAGCACGCGGTTGTCGCGGTAGCGCATGCTGCCGAAGAACGCCGCCATTTCGAAGAACTGCTTCTGGGTCCAGTGGTCAAACGGATGGTTGTGGCATTGCGCACATTCGAGGCGCGTGCCGAGGAACAACCGCACCGTGTTGGCCATCGAATCGTGCGGCATGCCGTTGTCGCGCATCAGGTGGCCGGTCGCACCGTTGTCGGTGGCATGGGCTGCGCCTTCGGCGACCAGCAGTTCACGAACGAACTCGTCGTAGGGTTTGTCGTCGATGACCGACTTGCGGATGAAGTGGGCGAAGGGCTCGCCGCTGAGTTGCCGTTGCCGCGACTTCACGCGCAGCAGGTCGAACCAGAAGTTGCTGAAGTGGCTGGTGTGGCCGGGGGAGTTGAGCAGCAGGTCACAAAGGGCCGTGCGCTTGTCCGGGTTCTGGTCGGCGAGGAACCTCTCGGTTTCCTTTAGGGTCGGAATACGACCGGCAACGTTCAGGTAGGTGCGGCGTACGAAGGTCGCGTCGTCCACCAGGGGCAGCGGGGTCTCCTGGTGCCGCTTGAGCCCGCGCGCCAGCAAGGCATCGAGTTTTGCGGCGTCGCGCAGCACCTCTTTCTTGCTGCGGGCGTCCTCGACTTTGACCTGAGGACGCTGGGGGTTTCTCGCTGCGGTCTGCGCGTTGGAGATTCCGACCAGGGCGAGGGCGAGGAAGGCGGCACTCGTGCGGGTAATTCGACTCATATCGTTGTCCAGTGGGCGCTCGTGGGACCTTGCGCCTAGCGGCTATTGAACGCTCTATTGCTCGGATCGGCTACCGGGGGGACGCCTGTAAAGCGGGAACCGCGCACCGTTGGTCGATCCCCTGGTTTGCGCTTCAGCTGTTTGCTCGGCAGGTCCTGCGCCGCGCGGCGTCGCAGCACGGCGACCACCCGGCCACCATCCGGCAGTCCGGCGATCGGTAGGCCGCGGCCGGGCCGCCGTTCGATCCTGGGGCCCGCGTCCTCCGATGCCGAGTCGATCAGTTGTGGACAACTGTTCGCGAGTTCCTGGCTGACGGCGTCGAGTCGCGCTTCCCCCAGGGCCATGGCAGCAGCACGCGTGCGTCGTAAGTCACTTCTTTCACTTGGGTTGCCGATCTGGGTAATCGCTTCCGCTAGAGCGGAATACAGCTCACCGAGGTGGTCGTCGACGGCGCGAAGTTTTTGCTGAGTTCGGAGGGCTTCCTGGCTCTTGCCAGCTGCATACAGAGCCACGACGTCGGCGGCCAGTGGCGTGCGCTCGGCCTCCAGCTCGGTGCGCTTGCGCTGCAGTCGGGCAATGGTCGCCTGCACGACTTCGGCTTCCGGATTGGCAAGTTGGTGGGCGCGAGGCTGGTCGCCAGCGCCCATTTCGTGGGTCAAAACAATCGACAACGTTTCGTCCGCGATGGCTGCGTCGGTCAGTGGTTTCAGGTTCGTCGCGTCCGGAAGCGGCGAGCCGTTGGCGAACGGGATCTCGATGACAAGGTCGGGAACGTCACTGCTGCCGCCGAGTAGGCCGCCCGTAGCGCCGCCGAGGACCCGTGCGCCAGCGCTGCCGAACGCGTCACCGATCAACTTGACCAGGTTCTGGACGGCGAGGTCGATGATGGTGCTCTTGCTGACGCCGTCGGCCGGAACGTGCAGGCTGATCGGCAGGCGTTGCTGCCCGTCTTCGTTGCGCAACAAGAACAGCACCGTTTGGATCGGTGCCGGCAGGCGCAGGTAGCGGTAGATCGGCCCATCCGGCGGCTCGTCGAGCGCCAAGTGGGTCAGCACGTGGTTGCTGCGGATGTCGATGCCATCGTAGCCCTTCATCTCGATATTGACGCGCGCGTCATAGAGGCCGTCGGTCAAGTTGACCCCGGCTTGCTCGGCGAGGCCGCGGAACGCAGCCAGTTCGAGATCGGTCAGCGACACGTTGACGCGACCGATCGTCGTCGGAAACAACTGCAGTTGCCCATTGGCGCGCAGTTCGTCGAGCATCGCACGCTGTTCGTATTCGTGCTCCTGGTTGGCGCCAACCAAGGCTTCGGCGCCTGCTGTCAGTAGGCCAGCCAAGACAGAACTCTTGATGACGCGCCGTTCGAGTTTGACCGGACCACCGCGAACCGCCACCGAGAACGACATCGGTCGCGGTTCGGTGAAGGCGCGCGTCGAGAACCGTCGCAGTTCAGCATCGGTGTCGGCCAGCAGCAGGTGCGTTGGTGGGTCGGTGGTCGCATCCTTGAAGTCGATCTTGAGCCCGAGCAAGTCAAAGCGATCGATAGCAAGCTCACCGTCTGCTGGGTTGCTGGGGGCGGGCTTGTCGGGTTTCGCGACGGGCACGGGCGTCGTTGCCTTCGGCGCGGGGTCACTCGGGGACGTTTGACTTGGGGACTGGCCAGGTGGGGACTGGCCAGGTGGGGACTGGCCGGGCGGGGACTGGTCAGGTGGGGACTGGTCAGTTGGGGGACTGACCGGCGGCGACTCGCTCGGCGTTGGCGTCGGGGGAGCAGGCAGCAAGAACCCCGCAATGTGGGTGCCGTGCTTGTCCTTCTCGACCCGGAACTGCGGATCGTCGATGGTCAACGAGCGCAGTAGCAAGCTGCCCGAAGCCGGATGGATCGCGCGCACGACGGCGTCGATGTTCGCGATGCTGGCATACGGTTGTTCGGTGTTGGCATCGCGCAATTCCAGGTTTTCCAGCGTCAGTTCGGCTCCGAGCGCGCGGCTGAAGTCGAACTTGCTCGCGTTGCGCCGCTTCATGTTGAGGAAGCCGTGCACCTTCGCGGTCGCAGTCAGGGCGGTTGCTTCGCCGCGCAACTGATTCGCGAGCGATGGCATCACGCGTTGCAGTTGCGTGGTGTCGAAGCTGTCGAGCGTGAAGTCGATGTCTAGCGTTGGCGTCAAGTCGAACGGTGACAGCTTGGTGTCCGCAGCGAACTTCGCGCCAAGTGGCTGCACGCCGCCGGTCAACTTCAGCAGCATCGGACTCGGCACGTCGGCATTCGGGTCGCCGATCCAAGGTTCTTGCAGTTTCAAATTGGTCTGCAGCACCAGAGGCTCGGCTTCTTCGCCGCGGCGGTCGCGCAATTCAAAGCGTTCGAGCTCGAGAGCAAGCGCATCGATCCGCAGTTTGGGCAGTGTCAATGGCTCCGAACGCGCCACGGGAGGTTGGGCCGGTAGCTTTGGTTCGGTCGGCTTTGGCTCGGTCGGTTGTGGCTCGTCGCCCTTGCGTGCTAGAGCCCCGGGTGTGGTCGTTGCCGGTGCCGAATCGTCAGGCTTGGAGTTCTTCGGCGCCGGATCCTCAGGCGCCGGATCCTTGGCGGTAGGTGGCGCCGGCTGCGTCGTCGCGGTTGCGAACGCGAAGCCTGGCACGTGCAGTGCCTCCGGCGTCATTGTCACGGTCGCGCGAATGCCGCGCACGTGCGCGTCTGTGATATGCACCTCCGTTTCGCTGGCGGACGCGACGTCGAACACGACTTCGTCGATCGCCGCCAATTCCACGGTGCGGTCCTGCAGCTTCAATCCGAGCAGCTTGGCGTGCATCGCCGAGCTGTCGACCTTGTGGATGCCGGCGTCGAAGCTTGCATTGAGTTCGCCATCGACAAGCGTGCAGCTCATGCCTTCTGGCAGCAGCATTGCGAGCTCGCTGCCTTGGATACCCAAGGCTTTCAGCTTGCCGTTGATCGTGTCGCTCGTCGGGCTCAGTTGCACAACCGCTTCGATGCCGCAACTCTGCATGGCGCGGTCGAGCCGTAGCGTCAGTTCGACCGGCAGTTTGCCGTCGCCACCGTTCGCGCCAATCTTGGCGTCGAGTCCGATCGCGAAGGTACGGTCCGGATAGCGCGCGTCCGTCCATGCGATCGTGGTGCGATCGAGGCTCAGCTCGCCGTGCCGGAAAACTGGCTCGAGCGTGTTTGGGCGGCGCCTGGGCTTGGGCGTGGTTGCCTGGTTATCAGGACTCGCGGGCGCTGCGGTGCTTGCGGTCGCGGCCGTAGTGCTCGGTCCCAAGCGCAAGCCGACCGCGTGTAGCACTTGCTCCGCATCGCGGTGTACCTTGACGAATGGATCTTGGATGGCCCACGTGCCGAGGTTCGACTCGTTGATACCAGAGCCGCGAACACTGCGCAGCGATAGCAGCTTTTGATCGCCATCGCTGAATCGCAGGTTGGCAAGTTCGGCATTGGCTGCGAATCCGTTCTCGCGCAGCGTCAGTTCGGCGCCGACCCCGAACCGGAATTCACCGCTCTGCAGTTCGGACTGAATGCCAAGCGGCTCGAGCCAGTTGCGCACGCCCTGCAACGTGATGCCGCTGGTCGTCGACTGCAAGCTCATGCCCAGGCTGTTTTCGGTGCTCTTGACGTTTAGTTCCGCCGTGAAGCGCTGCAACACATCGGGCACCGAAAACTGCACCGTGAGCCGACCTGGAGGAGCGACTTCGCCGATTGCGATTGCATCGGCATGCACGTGAAGGTCTTGCAGTGACAACGTGGTTTCGGGCGTCTGCGTTGCGTCGGTGTAGACGATCTTGGTGCCGGTCCAATCCAGTGAGCCAAGCCGCAGCTTTGGTAGCGAGACCGGTTCGGCTACCGCGACGGTAGCGGCTGGCTGCGGTGTTTCGGCCGCAACGGTTGTTGGCGTCGTGATGCGCAGTCCTGCCAGCAACATCGAACCGTCTGCTTCCTTGCGGATGGGCAGTACGGGTCCGATCAACTCGACCGTGCCAATCGCCAAGGTGTCGTCGACTGTGCGCACATCGCGAATTGCGACGCGCTTGATCTCCAGTAGCTGCTGTTGCTGCGAACGGATCTTGACGCCAGATAGATCGACCGACATCGAGTCACCGAACTCGGCGTTGAGCGAAGCATCGAGATCCAGGCCGCTCTCGGGCAGCTCCAGTCCGGCGGCCTCGAGCACCGGCTGAATCCGCACACCGGTCAGGCCTTCCCCGCGCAGATCGGCATTCACGCCGGTGCGCGTGCCGGACAGTACGAGTTGGCCATCTTGCAGGCGCAGCATTTCGACGATGCCGTCGGCGTGCATTGTGAGCGAGAACGGCGTCTTCACGCCAGCGTCGACCGTGCCTGCACCGATAGCCTCGGTCGGTCCAAACTTCGAAGTGATGGTGCTGCGTTCGATGCCGTCGAGTGCCAAGCCAAAGCTGATCCCGCCTGCCAGTGCCGGATGCTTCGGCGCACTTGGCAGGATGGTCGCGTGCAGGTCGCCGCCTAGCCGCACATCGACAACGTGCGCGTTCTCGATCATGTCGACGAACTCCTGCGGCAAGTCAAACTGCTGCGGGCGGAAGCCGCGCACTGCTGCTTGGAAGGTTACGTCGGCCTTGCTGGTCGCGGCCTGCACCTGGGCGTGCGCGAACAGTTCGTCGCACAGTTGTGGGGCGTGCACGCGCAGCATGACCGAGCCGTTGCGATCGGGGAAGCCGACGTCCGAGACGTCGAGGTCGAGCTTGCCCGTGTGACGCGTCTCCGGTGTGACGCTCTCGTCGACGAAATCAAACTGCAGATCGTGCAGGCGTGTCGATGCGATCCAGAGCGGCAGTTCGAAGCTCAGTGGTTGGTCGTCGTCGACTTCTGCTTCTTCTTCCGGTGGCAGTGTCACGGCGGCCGGTTCCAGCCACGCCTTGGGCAGTCGCAGGGTGCCGTCGGGA
>TARA_R110002072_G_scaffold2011_13_pt1 | contig 14748 bp, 18 predicted proteins | sample TARA_R110002072 | Tara Oceans TARA_R110002072 (sample SAMEA4397118) | marine metagenome | biome: Polar Biome; feature: [SRF] surface water layer (ENVO:00010504); material: water (ENVO:00002006), including particulate matter (ENVO:01000060) such as... | depth 5 m | reverse complement strand
GCTGGCCTCGATAAAGGCCGTTTTGAGTTCCTCCAGGGAACCCACAGACTTGAACTGTGGGAACTCATCAATCACATTCTGCGGCGCGTGGATCAGGAAACCTACATCGGCTTCCGACAGCATGGTGGTGTCATTGTAGGAGTCACCGGCGGCGAGCACCCTGTAGTTGAGGCTGTGCAACGCCTTCACCGAGGCCCGTTTGGGATCCTCCTGACGCAACTTGTAATCCACTACCCTGCCGGCGTCGTCAGTGATCAGGCGGTGGCAAAACAGCGTCGGCCAGTGCAACTGGCGCATCAGCGGTTGCGAGAACTCATAGAAGGTATCGGACAGGATAATCACCTGGAAGCGCTCGCGCAGCCAATCGACGAAGTCGATGGCACCCGGAAGCGGTGCCAGTGTGGCAATCACTTCCTGAATGTCATTGATGGTCAAGCCGTGCTGGTCCAGCAGTGCCAGCCGCTGTTTCATCAGCACGTTGTAGTCGGGAATATCCCGCGTGGTGGCGCGCAGTTCCTCGATGCCGGTGCGTTCGGCGAAGGCGATCCAGATTTCCGGGACAAGCACCCCTTCCAGGTCCAGGCAGGCGAGTTCCACGTGTCATTCTCCTTTGGGGGGATGCGTTGGCTTACTTGCGCGACAGTCTAAACACTGGGGTATAGGAGACACAAGTCCCAGCGACATTTTGCGGCGACCAGGCTTCAGTAAACAGGCAGTTCAAGGTGGGAAAACAGGTCCGACAATTCTGCCTTGTTGTGGCAGCCAAAGGCGTCGGACACGACATCGCGCGACAGATGCGGCGCGAAATCTTCGATAAAATCGTACATGTAACCGCGCAAAAAGGTATCCCTTCGACATCCGATCTGGGTGATGCTGCTGGCAAACAGGTGGCTGGCATCGAGCGCGACCAGATCGCTATCAATGACTTCATCGTAGGCCATTGCAGCGATGATACCAATACCGAGCCCGAGCCTCACATACGTCTTGATGACGTCAGCATCCGTCGCGGTGAACACCACTCTGGGGGCGAGGCCCTTGGCCAGAAACGCATCATCGAGCTTGGAGCGACCGGTAAAACCGAACAGATAGGTCACAATTGGCTGCGCCGCGACGTCCTCCAGTGTCAGCTCGGAAACCTGCGCCAGAGGATGATCCCTGGGCACCAGAATACAGCGGTTCCAGCGATAACACGGCATCATTATCAGGTTGGAAAACAACTCCAGCGCTTCTGTCGCGATCGCAAAATCCACAGTGCCGTCAGACGCCATCTCGGAAATCTGCACAGGTGTCCCCTGATGCATATGCAAAGACACTTCCGGGTAATGCTCGATAAACGACTTGATCGTGCCCGGCAGCGCGTACCGGGCCTGTGTATGTGTGGTGGCAATCGAGAGGCTGCCTTTCTTTTCGTCAGCGTACTCCTCAGCGACCTGGCGAATACTCTTGACCTTGAACAGGACTTCCTCCGCCGCGCGGATGATATCCGCGCCCGCTGGTGTGACATGGGTAAGGTGCTTGCCGCTGCGCGCGAAAATTTCGACGCCCAGTTCATCCTCCAGCAATCGAATCTGCTTGCTTATCCCCGGTTGCGAGGTGTAGAGGCTTTGTGCGGTCGCTGAAACATTGAGATCGTGGTGCGCCACCTCCCAGATATACCGCAACTGTTGAAGCTTCATTCCAACCTCCAAGTGATCCGGGACAACCCGTCAACTACGCGCGCCCCTTCGATATGCAGAATAGCCATTAAAATGAACGTTTGCCAAACAAATAGGAAATATAGATGCTGGTGACTGGCGTCAGGGGTTTGCCACACCATGGGGCACATGCCCGGTGGCAACATGCGCACTGGCAGATACACAGTGTGTTTGCTGATCGTCAAAAAAGACGTCCGCCTGATAGGCTTTGAGGAATTCCGTTTTATTCAATCCACCGAGGAAAATGGATTCATCAATACGAATGTTCCATGCGCGCAGCGTTCGGATGACACGCTCGTGAGCGGGAGCCGATCGGGCAGTCACGAGTGCAGTTCTGATAGGCGCCTCGGTAGGGGGAAACGCCTGTTGCAAATGGTGCAGGGCTGACAGGAACGGTTTGAAGGGGCCGCCAGCCAGCGGCTGCCGCGCCGCCGCCTTCTCGCTGGCGGTGAACGCTTCCAGGCCATCGCGTTTGTAGACTTGCTCTGCTTCGTCAGAAAACACGACTGCATCGCCATCAAACGCAAATCGCAACTGTTCGCTGTCGGTTGCGCCACCTCTGCGGGATACCAGCGTGGCAGCGGCGACGCCACAGTCCAGTGCATGGCGCACATCCTGAGCCTCGTTGGAAAGAAACAACTTGCAGCCAAACGCATTGATATAGCGCCAGGGGCTTGCGCCGCCACAGAAGGCCGCACGAGTGATATCCAATTCATAATGCTGGATGGAATTGAACACCCGCAGCCCGGTATCAGCGCTATTGCGGGACAATAAAACCACTTGAACCTGTGCATCCTCTGCGAGACTGTCATTCAGGCGCAGCAGCTTTTTCACCAGCGGGAAAGCCTCGCCGGGGTCCAGCGGCTCGTCTTCGCGATCAACCTGGTACTGGGAGTAAGCCTGCAGGCCTTCTTTTTCGTAGACCTCATGACTTTCATCAAGATTGAACAACGCGCGGGAGGAGATCGCGATAACCAGCTTGTCATTCGGAGGATTCTGCATCCTGCTAGCATACTCACATGAGCGGGTATCCACCAGTACTCTCGCGCTCCATTGCCGTCACCGGCCACTGAGGTCCTGTGGTGGGGCAGTGTCAAAATACTCTCGCGTTATCCTGAACACCAGGGGGCCCAACAGCAGTAGCGCGATAAGATTCGGCAGCGCCATAAATGCGTTGAGGGTATCGGCAATCAGCCACACAGTGTCGAGGTGAAAGACCGTGCCCACGGGCACTGCCAACACCCATGCAATTCGAAACGGCATCACCGCCCGGGTGCCGAACAGGAACACCATGCAGCGCTCGCCGTAGAACGACCAGCCGATCATGGTAGTAAAAGCGAACAGGCACAGGCCGGCCACAACGATATATTCTCCCCCAAGCAATGCACTGGAAAACGCGCTTGTGGTCAGGCTGGCGCCGCTGACGCCACTGGGCCATACATCGGTGATGACAATGACAAGACCTGTCATCGTGCAGATGACCAGCGTATCAATGAAAGTACCGAGCATTGCTATCATGCCCTGCTGGACGGGCTGGTTGGTGCGCGCGGCGGCGTGGGCTATCGGTGCACTGCCGAGGCCGGCTTCATTGGAAAAAATTCCCCGCGCAACACCAAATCGCAATGCTGCCCAGACCGTGGCACCGGCAAAGCCACCGGTGGCCGCTGTCGGTGTGAAAGCGCTGATGACAATGGTCTCAATAGCCGCGGGAATATGCGTTGCATTGAGACCGATAATAATCAGTGCCGCTAACGCATACCCCAGGGCCATGAATGGTACCAGCCAGCTCGCAACCACGGCGATGCGCCGCACCCCGCCCAGCACCACAGCACCTACCAGCACCATCAGCACCAAACCGGTTACCAGAGGTGGTACCGAAAACGTATCCTGCAGCACCTGTGACACTGAATTCGACTGCACGGTATTGGCAATACCAAACCCGGCGAGACTGCCAAAGATCGCAAATGCAACGCCCAGCCAGTGCCAGCGCTTGTGCAGTCCATTCTTGATGTAGTACATCGGGCCGCCACTGTAATTGCCGTTAGCATCCTGCTCGCGGAAGCGCACAGCCAGCACTGCCTCGGCGTACTTCGTGGCCATGCCGAATAGAGCCGTCATCCACATCCAGAACAGCGCACCGGGACCACCGAGCGCGATCGCCGTCGCCACGCCAGCGATATTCCCGGTGCCGACCGTGGCGGACAGCGCGGTCATCAGTGCACCGAAGGGAGAGATATCGCCATCTGCAGTACTCTTGCGCGCATGCATCAGCAGGCGCAACGCTGCGGGTATTTTGAGAATCGGCATACCGCGCAGACCCGTGGTCAGGAAGACCCCGGTCCCGAGCAGGAGGACCAGCATCACCGGACCCCAGACCCATTCATTTACCGTGGTAATCAATGCTGTCATGGGATACCCCGGCCAATAAACTGTGAGGGATTAAGCACTGGCCATCATCGTTCGATTGAATCCACTGCGCTGAGGAAATACACCGAAAATACCACCGGTATGGACAAACACAATGTCGCGGCAGCCTTCGAAGCGCCCACCCGCTATTTCCGCCAGCATACCGGCGAACGCTTTGCCGGTATAAACAGGATCCAGCACCAGGCCTTCAAGTCGACTCAATTGCGCAATGAGGTCGAACACCTCCTGCGATGCAATCGCATAACCCTGTCCAACATAGCCGTCCAGCACACGGGGCTCTAAGGCCACTGCCGGGGTGTCGGGGTAGAGGCGTTTCCAGTCGGCCGCATCGCTGGCCACTTTATCGATGAAGTACTGCGCGTTGTCGCAGACATTGACGCCCCACACAGTGGCGGGTAGTTCATGCAGGGCGACACCGAGCGTCAGCCCCGTCTGGGTACCACCGGAACCGGTCGCCGTGACGATATGGGCCTGCTCAATTTCAGCATCGCTGAAGTCCTGGGCCAATTCTTCACAGGCGGCAATGTAGCCCCAGGCACCCGTGCCATCGCTGCCTCCGGTGGGCACAACCATGGCCTTGCGCCCCTGGGCAGCATAGTGGTCCTGCCACTGCCGGAACAGGGTATCTATCTCCCGAACAAAGTACCCTGAGGGGTAACAGTTGACTGCTGCTCCCGCCAGGTGATCCAACAGGAAATTACCTTCGTGTTCAGCGGGTTCGTCGCCGCGCAGCAGCAGGTGTACGCGCAATCCCAGTTGCGCGCCTGCCAGCGCGGTGGCTCGGCAGTGATTGCTCTGCACGCCGCCGCAGGTAAGCAGGGTGTCACAGCCGTTATCGATGGCGTGGGGGATGATAAATTCCAGCTTGCGCACCTTGTTGCCGCTCAGTGTGCAACCAGTCAGGTCATCGCGTTTGACCCACAGACGATGGCCGCACCCCCATTCCCGGGATGCGCGCTCAAGGTACTGTAACGGAGTTGGCGTTTGCGCCAGCCGGATTCTGCGGGGGTAGACCAGCGCCATTCTCAGGCGATGGACTTCAGCGTGCCCTTGGGGAGTATGGCGTGCAAGTGAACCCGCTGAAACTTCATCTCGACATTATTGGCCACATTCAGCACCATATAATTATCGTCCAGGCTTGTCACCTTGCCGAGAATGCCGGAACTGGTCACCACCTCATCACCTTTGCTCAATTGCCCCACCATTGCCGCGTGTTCCTTCTGGCGCTTGCGTTGAGGGCGTATTGCAATAAAGTAAAAAAGGACAAACAGCCCGACCAGAAACAGTATCTGGAACATATCTCCGCCGGCTGGTGGCGCTCCGGCTTCCTGGGCGTGGGCACTGGCTATAAACAGACTCATCAATACACTCTCTCGTGCGTGGGCTCTGGTAAGAGCGTGGAAAACGCCGCTTAATTTACAGGGTTTCCCTGCATCCCGCAATTGACAGGCGTTACCAGTAGCGGCTCAAGTTGAATTTTGCTCAGACGGTTATGTCGAAATCATACTCCATGATCTGAGGCGCATGGTCGGAAAAACGCTCCTGCGTATAGATTGACGCAGCTTTGACCTTGTCGACCAGTTTGGGGGTGATGACCTGGTAATCCAGGCGCCACCCCACATTGTTGGCCCTGGCCTGCCCCCGATTCGACCACCAGGTGTACTGGTCCGCCTCATCGTTGACAAGGCGGAAAGAATCCACGTACCCCACCTCGTCATAGAGCACGTCGAGCCAGGCTCTCTCTTCGGGCAGGAAGCCGGAATTCTTGCGGTTGGCGCGCCAGTTTTTCAGGTCGATTTCTTTATGGCAGATATTCCAGTCCGCACAAAGTATCACCTCCCTCCGGGCACGGCGCAGCTTTTTCAGATGATTCAGGAACTCATCCATGAACTTGAATTTCTTCTCCAGCGCCGCTTCACTGCTGGACCCTGATGGCATATACAAAGACACGACACTGAGGCCATTGAAATCAGCCTGTATATACCTCCCTTCAGAATCTGCAGGATCCCAGCCGAGGCTCGTGATCACGCGCTGCGGAGCCTGCTTGCAATACATCGCGGTACCGCTGTAGCCTTTCTTTACAGCGTCGTTGTAAAAGCAGTGGTAGCCGTCTGGCGTAAACACAGGGTCGGACAACTGCGCGACCTGGGCCTTGGTTTCCTGAATGCACACGACATCCGCCTGCTGTGTGGCCAGCCAGTCGAAAAAGCCTTTCGAGGCAGCCGACCGGATACCATTTGTATTGCAGGTGATTATTTTCGCCATGACTGGTTTCCTGTGCTCTGAGAAACGCCGCAGTGTAACGGAAGCCGGGTATGGCGAACAATTCCTGCCAAAAAAGTTGTCTGCCGATTACGTGACAGTGGCCGGTTTGTGTCTACACTAATAACAATCTAAAACCACATTTCGCACAGGGGGTTATTGCGTGACTAGATCTGTCGCCGAAACCAACCAGGCCATCGCATACCGATTGTCCAATAACCTCCCGCGATTACTCCGCGAATTCTCTCGCGATTTTGAACGCCGAATCTGGGAGGGCATGGTCAAACGGGGTTACCCGGATATTCGCCCGTCGCACAGTGCGGTATTTGCCAACCTTGGCATGGGCGCCGTGCGCGTCACAGAACTGGCGGAGCGCGCCCGGGTGACGCAGCAGGCGGTGGGCAAAATGCTCAAGGAACTGGAGCGCACCGGCTATGTGGCACGCGATATCGACGGCGGTGACAAACGCGCGAAGGAAATCCGCCTCACCGGGCGCGGCGTGGCACTGGCAGCGGACAGCCTCGCTGTGGTCGACGAGGTGCGCGCTTATTACGCGCTAAAAATTGGCGCTGAGCCGCTTGATCTGCTGGAAGCCAGCCTGCGTGATGCGGTGAAAAAACTACAGCTGGACTACCTGCCGGAATCCTGGGTTGACCCGGCGCAGCAGGAGGCAGAAGCGACGCCTAGAAATCCATAAAATCAGGCGTGTTGAAGGTCCAGCTTTTGATCTCTTCACGCCGCGTAATTCGCCAGCCCTTGTCGGTTCTGCGGTACTCGTCCAGATACCACAGCCCCAGGAAAAACGTCTGGCTCTTGCCGTCCGGCAGGGCCATCTCCATCGGGTTAAAACACATGACCCGCCCCGTCGCCGTGTCCCCATTGAGTTGTACCTGTATATTGGCATTGAGGTGCTGGCTGTGGGGAAATAACTCACTGGTCAACGACGCTTTGAGAAATGTCAGGGTTTCCTCAAGATCGCCGACACTGCCGCCAAATGCACTGTAGTCGATATGGACGTCGGCGGTGAATATCTCGTCGCGCAAGCGGTCGATCTCCTTGCTGTCGATGAGGTGAGAGTAAAGGAAGACCAAATCCTGAATTTCAAATCGGTCAGAGAGTTCCTGTTGTGAAAGCATGGTAATTCCTCGTATTAAAAAACCAGCGGGAGTGCGATGTGACGCTCGTACATTCTGTCTCGGTGTGCTTCCAGGCGCGGTGTCAAGCACGCCAGCGTATCCTCGTCAGCGGATTCATACGTCGCGCGCATGTAATCGGGCATAGGGTTGAGGGCGTGTGGCAGCGGTTTGATCAGCCCGGCGATGTTGGCCCAGTAAAAATCAGCGGCGGTCACCGCCTGACCCACCAGGTAGTCACTGCCCCGCTCCTGCTGACGCGCCAGCCGCGCATCCAGTTCTGCACTGATTGCCTGCAATCGATGCGTGGCAGCAGCGTAGGCCTGCTCGGTCCAACCGTACTTGTGGCCCAGGCGCAGCACCATTTCGGGGGGTTGTTCCAGCATCATCATGGGTGCCAATAGTTGTAAACGACGATGCCAACCGAAGCCATCGACGCCGACGATTAGAGCCGATAACCCAAGCACATCGACGCGCTCTGCGCAGTCCTCCGGCACCAGAGGTTTCTGGGGGCAGACCCTCTCCGCCAGCATCAGCAGGTCCAGCCAGTGACAGGCGGGTGGCAAATCATTAAACACAGCAACCGGGGCAGAGGTCTGTCCGGTCCAGCGTCGCAACGCTTCATTCTCCCCCGCCCCTTCCTGGTAGACCGGTGTGTAATCGATACCTTTATAGGCAAGGATGGACTTGGCCGCTTCGCCCCAGGGACCCGGCACACCGGCAGTTAATACCAGGCGAAAGCCGGGCGCGTTGATGGCCTCTTCTACAGGAATATACTTCATGGCGTTGTTTTACCGATCCAGTTTAAACACTCTAATGGCGTTCTCTCGCAGAAACTTCGGCCACACTTCATCGCGCAACGGCACATCCGGCATCTCTTTGAAGATACGATCCAGCGACAGCCCCATCGGGAAATACCCCGCATACATTACCTGTCCGGAACCGCGCGTATTGGCAAATTCGATAATATCTGGCGGATAGTGCTTGGGGGCAAACGCACTGGTCATGTAATGCAGGTTGGGATACTTGAGCATCAATTTCCACGCCATCTCCGTCCAGGGTTCACAACCGTGCCTCGTGACAACTTTCAATTCCGGGAAAAACCACAGCACCTCATCCAATAACTCCACTTTCTGCGGCCCGGAGGGCACCCGTGGCCCCGGCACGCCCATACAGGGACAAAACGGGATGTCGAGTTCAACCAGCTTGGCGTAGATGGGATACCATTTTTTGTCGTTGACCGGCACCGGGGGGCACACCATGGCGGGGGCCGCCGTCACTGCCTTGATATCGAATTCCTCGTGCATGGTGACGATTTTGCGCACCTCGTCCATGCCCCTGTTGGGATTTGCCTCATACGAGGCAAAGAAGCGGTCTGGATGGGCGCGCAGCGCCTGCTCGGCCAGGTCACTGAAACCCAGCCCGATCATCGCGCGCTCGATCCCGTGTTTGTCCATCTGCGCCAGCGTATAGGCAATGTAGTCCTGCTGTTTACCGGTATCGGGTATGTCCTTGAACATATACTGTGCAGGCATGCTGAACATGTCATGGCTCTCTCGATCCATCAGCAGGGGCTTGATCCAGTCATAGAAATTGCTGTTATCCTCACCAGGTATGGCAAGCATCAGGTCGATAACGCCGATATCGGTAGGCATTGGCATGGTGCATGGTCCCTCTGTTTGCGGCGTTCACTGCGCGCGTGATGACTTTATTTATAACTTTAACTATAAATCATAATCTATTGTTTTTTATAGCTTATTATACCTGCATAGGCGAGCTATCCTCGGCGTCGTGGCGCTGCTGTCGCAAACGCTTGGGCAGCGTTGAATCGATCGACTGATAGCGGTAACAGCCCTGCTCGTCGACCTGTCGCGATATTTGTCCTCGCTGGTACAGGTAGTTCAGGTGCGCAATACACTCCCCCAGCGCCAGGCTACGATTGTGTCCTGTCAGCGGGCGCTTGAACAACACGGGCAACAGTTCCATCGCCGAGCAGGCTGTATCGAGACAGGCCTCCTCCAGCGCCAGCAGGTGCTCCTCGTGGTGTTCGATCAGGTAACGCAACCTTTCATGCAGACCATAAAACGGGGTGTTGTGGGCTGGCAGAACCAGTGCGTCGGGTGGCAACACGTCCAAAAAGCGCTCGTGCGAGTTCAGCCATTCCCGCAGTGGGTTGCCCTCAGGCTCGGCGCCGGTGACGCTGATGTTGGAGGTGATCCTGGGAATGACCTGATCTCCGGAGATCAGTATATTCAATGCGCTGGAGTACAGGCAGGCGTGCTCGGGAGAATGCCCCCGGCCCACTACGACCTGCCAGCGATTGCCATTGATCGTCAGGAAAGCGCCGTCTACCAAACGGCGATAGGCAGTAGGCATGGGCGTGATGATACTGCCGTAACCGCCAAACTCGCCGCGCGCATCCTCGATTTCCTGCTGTGTATAACCGGAGCGGAGCATGTGCTGCGCGGTCGTCCAGCTGTAGTGCTGCGGCAGGGTCCGGCTGAAAGACAGGCCGGTGAAATACTCGGCTTCAGTAATGTAATACGGGACCTTCCAACGCTCGCACAACCACCCCGCCATACCGGTGTGGTCGGGGTGGTGGTGCGTGGATACCACCGCCTTCACCGGCTTGCCATTCAAACACTGCTCGAACACGGTTTCCCACAGTTCCTGCGTGCGCCCTAACGCTATCCCGGTATCGACAATCCACCAGCCGTCGGTTTCCTCCAGCAGGTACAGGTTAATATGATCGAGTTCCATCGGTAGAGGCATTCGCAGCCAGAAAACCCCGGGCACTATTTCCCGCAGTTGCCCTGCCTGCGGCACATCTTCAAACAGGTATTGCAGCATGCCGGGGGCTACAGCCCCAGTTCCTGAATGAGCGCGATAACATCATCGTGGTGCGATTTGGTTTTTACCTTGTCCATAACGTGCTTCAAGCGCCCGTCCTTGCCTATGATAAAGGTCGTGCGCAGGACGCCCATAAATTCGCGGCCCATGAATTTCTTCAGATCCCAACAGCCATACTTCTCGGTGACGGCGTGGTCTTCATCGGACAGCAGCGTAAAATTGAGATCCTGCTTTTCGATGAAACGCCCCAGACGGGCGACGGGATCGGGACTGACACCAAGCACCACAGTATCGAGCTTGGCGAAGGCTTTTTTACTGTCGCGAATACCACAGGCCTGGACAGTACAGCCGGGCGTCATCGCCTTGGGGTAAAAATACAGTACGACATTTTTTTCGCCCTTGAACTGTTTGAGACTGACCTTTTTGCCGTCCTGATCAAGCAGCGTAAAGGCCGGTGCCATTACGCCAATTTTCGGAAATGCCATGCGTTTCTACTCCGTGTTTGTCAAATTGTTAGCGTCGCGGGCGATGTTCTATTGCCGACACACGCACGGGATAGTGTCCCGTGGCGGCGTCCGCAAAATATTCCCTCAGCGTCTGCGTTACCACCGGGAAGGCAATATTGTCCCAGGGCACAGTGCTCTCGTCATAGAGGCCGGTTTCCAGACTCTCCGGGCCAGCAGCGTGCTCCCCGTCATCGAGATCGCAGCGATAGAACATGTAAATCTGGCTGATATACGGCACGTCGAACACGCGATACAGATCGATATTACTGACCCTCGCCCGGGCTTCCTCCCAGGTCTCCCGCGCCGCTCCCTGCACGGATGTCTCACCGTTCTCCATGAAGCCTGCTGGCAGCGTCCAGTAATTCTTGCGTGGCTCGATGGCGCGCTTACACAGCAGTACCCGGCCGTCGTAGACCGGCACACAGCCGACAATAACGCGCGGATTGGTGTAGTGAATCAACTCACAGCTACTGCAGACAAATCGCTCGCGATCATCGCCGGCGGGGATACGGAGGACAACGGAGTTGCCACAATGGGTACAGAACTTCATGGATGACGAACTCTTAAGCTTAAACCTGCTTAGTATAAAGGCTTAACAGCGCAATAGAACACCCCGACCGCCCCGGAATCAATCGCTGCGAAAACAGAACTAGTGCAGTTCCCGGTAGCGACCGCAATAGAACAGCAATGGCTCACCGGTGGGGCGCTGCTGCATATCGAGCACCTTGCCCACAATAATCAGATGGTCACCCCCATCGTGTGTGGCGTGCAACTTACACTCAAATGTTGCCAGCGCGTGGCGAATAATCGGCGCACCGTACTTGCCCAAACGGTAGTGGGTCGGGTCCAGATCGTGCTGCCCCTTTTTCGCATACTGGTTGGAATGGGCCTGTTGCTCACTGCTGAGAATATTGATCGCAAAATGGCGCGGCGTGGAAAATGCGTTGTAAACATCTGAGTTATTCTGCAGTGACCACAGCACCAGTGGCGGATCCAGCGAGACGGATGAGAAGGAATTGGCAGTCATTCCCACTGCCTTCTTCTTATCTGTTAACGTCGTGATCACGCAAACCCCCGTTGCGAAACGTCCCAGGGCATCTCTCAATTCCCGACCCTCTAAACTCATCAACCTCTCCCCTTTAGCTCATATCGTTGTTATCTAACGGACTGTGTATTTCATGTGGCACGACGCCACGCATTGGACCCCAGACTATTGGCGCAGTACATCCCCTATTCAGGCTATTCGGCCCTGTCTTCTTGCCAGCGCGCGGCACGCTCGCGATCGCTCTGCCGGGCGCTAACCCAGTGCTGGCCCTCGCCGCAGTGCTCTTTCTTCCAGAATGGCGCCCGGGTTTTCAGGTAGTCCATAATGAATTCACAGGCACTGAAAGCAGCTTCACGATGAGTTGACGCCACACCGACCCAAACAATCTGGTCGCCGGGCAACAGCGCGCCGACACGGTGCACAACGGAAGCTGCCAGCAGCGGCCAGCGCGCGGCTGCCTGCACAACAATCGCCTCTATGCTCGCCTCTGTCATACCGGGATAGTGCTCAAGTTCCAGTACGTCCACGGCCCGATTCTCGTTGCCGCGGCGAACATAGCCGGTAAAGGTCGCTATTGCCCCCTCCCCGGCCGAGCCCGACAAAAGCGCATCCTGCAATCGCGCGATGTCGAAATCCCGCTCTTGCACTTCCACCGCGATACGAGGCTGCTGGGCGTGGCCGGTGGTCACATCAACCGCCTGTGACCGGCGGAAAAAATGCCACCTCATCACCATCAGACAAGGCACTATTGCCAGTCACTACCACCTGATTGACAGCGCGAATCATATTGTCCTGTTCAAGCACCTGGCGCCAGCCCTGCCCGTGCTCCGCACACAACTGCTCTTGCAGCGCATCGAGATCGAGACCGGCTTCAGGCCAGTCAATTTCGAGGGACGCGCAGCCAAGCTGCTCGCGCACCCGGGCAAAAAAAAGCACATTCAACATCAGCCGACTTCGCCCTCTTCCCGTCGCCATTCACCGGATTTTCCGCCCAGTTTATGCCGTAGTGCAATACCGCCAATTTCGATGCCGCGATCGACGGCTTTACACATATCATAAATAGTCAGGGCGGCGACGGAGACGGCAGTCAGGGCCTCCATTTCAACCCCGGTCTTGCCGGACACCTTGCACCGAGACTCAATATTCACGCAGTTGCTGGCCGCTTCAAGCTCAAAGCTTACTTCCACAGATGTCAGCATGAGGGGATGACACAGCGGGATCAGGTCAGCACATTTTTTTGCTGCCTGGATGCCCGCAATACGAGCGACCGCCAGTACATCGCCTTTTTTGTGCGCGCCCTGCTCCAACAGAGCCATGGTGCTGGCCTGCATCGACACTGTCGCGGTGGCCACCGCCACACGTTCGGTAACGGCCTTATCGCCGACGTCGACCATCCGCGCCGCACCCTGATCGTCGAGATGGGTGAGTCGGCTCATTCAATTCTCCCGGGGGCGCCGTTATTCATGTGGGCAGAGTCTATCCAATGCGGCCGCCGAATGAAAACAACAATGAGCGACGAAGTCAGCGAAATTGGCCTGATAGCACTTCCGGTTCGGGCTATCGATGACGTACAGTTAGCCGTTCCAATCAGGAGGCATATCATGGCAAAACTATCACTTGGCCTGCAACTGGGCTACTGGGGCGCACTGGCGCCGGGTCATTCCCACATTGAAATGGCACAGGAGGCGGAACGCCTTGGTTTCGATTCAGTGTGGACTGCAGAATCCTGGGGCAACGATTGTTTCACACCGCTGGCGTGGATCGGAGCACACACCAAAACACTGCGGCTGGGCACCTCTGTCGCCCAACTTTCAGCGCGCACCCCCACTGCCTGTGCAATGGCCACGCTGGCACTGGATCACCTCTCGGGCGGACGTATGATCCTGGGGCTGGGGGTTTCCGGTCCGCAGGTTGTCGAGGGCTGGTACGGCCAGCCCTACAGTAAACCGGTGACTCGCACCCGGGAATACGTGGAGATTATCCGCAAGGTACTGGCACGACAGGGACCTGTCACCAGTGACGGCGAGTTCTACCCACTCCCCTACAATGGCCCTGGCGCCTGGGGCATGGGCAAACCCTTAAAATCCATTACCCACCCGCTGCGCGCGGATGTACCGATATTCATCGGTGCTGAAGGTCCCAAAAATGTCACCCAGACGGCGGAAATCGCCGACGGCTGGTTGCCGCTGTACTATTCCCCCTACCGGCAGGAGGTCTACGCAGATGAACTGGTGTCTGCCAAGCCGGGGTTCGAAATCGCGCCAATGGTGATGGTGAATATCAATGACGACCTCGACCAGGCCCTGTACCCGGTGAAAGCGATGCTGGGCTTTTACATCGGCGGCATGGGGTCTGCCAAGCGAAACTTCCACAAGGAGTTGATGGCTCGTATGGGCTTTCCCGAGGAAGCAGAGGCGATTCAAAAACTGTTTATGGAGGGCAAGCGCGACGAGGCTGTAGCCGCAGTACCCGACCAGTTTGCGGACGAAATATCGCTGTCCGGCCCACGGGACCGGATTCGGGAAAAAATCAAGGACTGGGAAAACTCCCCCGTCACTTCACTGCTGATTAGCGGCGATGTCAACATGCTGCGAGACATGGCCGAGCTCACGCTGTAACGAGAACGTCTCGGTGACAGGCCGCACGGGTCGCGGCAACCGGGGATCTCTTGGGAGCGTTAAAGCCTGTGTTACAAGGCAGCAGGCTTTGCGGCTCCCACCGCCAGCGGTGATACGCGACAGCCGAACACCCATTTCCCCCTCCGAGTGCAATGCTGATGTCGCTGATTCCCATCCACAACCAAACGCTATATCCTGAGCCATAAGCTATAT
>TARA_R110002072_G_scaffold77090_2_pt1 | contig 14750 bp, 13 predicted proteins | sample TARA_R110002072 | Tara Oceans TARA_R110002072 (sample SAMEA4397118) | marine metagenome | biome: Polar Biome; feature: [SRF] surface water layer (ENVO:00010504); material: water (ENVO:00002006), including particulate matter (ENVO:01000060) such as... | depth 5 m | reverse complement strand
TATTAAAGAAACGTTTTCTGAAGAAAATAATTTAGTAATTCATCTCACCACTCAAACTCAAGATGAAGACTCATCAAATTTTCCGTTTGAAGAATCAAATATCAGTTATAATCTTGACGTCTATGAAATACAAAACGGACATGATTCTGGATGGGGTTTTGATGGTGCCATTGGTTTAGAATTTGAACCGAAAAGCGATCGTTTTTTAGATCCAAATTATCCATCAATTGAACATATTGGATATCAATATGAAGATTACTTAATACAAGTTGCTTATAAAACTCGTAGAGAAATCACGATACAAATAAGTGACCCACTTCACACCATACCGGAAGTTAGAGCGGGGCCCATTTGCTAAAGGGTTGCATACCTTGTTTTTTTGATGTAAATATGATGACGTCAATAAAACACGGCTATTTTATAAACAACCTAAACACTTTCATAGTTCTATTTTAGATCTCATTATTAATGACGAATCTATAAAAATCATATTTAAAAAATAAAATTGTCAAATCATACGGTAAATTCTATATTTGCTCGCCCGAAAATTTTCAGGGTTAAAAATTTGACGTAAAAAAGTATAACATGCAAAACAAAGGATTAGTAAAACTATTTGCTATTTTGTTTGGTTTGGTAAGTCTTTACCAATTATCATTCACATTCACAGCAAATCAAATTGAAAATGAGGCGCAAGAAATTGCGATTACTAAAATCTCTGAATCAGAAGAAAATTATCGCGCACTTCGAAGTCAAGAAGAGGCTAATTATCTTCAAGAAAAAGGAACCGATACAGTATACAATATTGGTATAGCAAAATTCACTTATAACGAAGTGAAACAAAAAGCAATGAACCTTGGGCTTGATTTAAAAGGTGGTATTAATGTAATTCTTCAAGTATCCGTAAAAGATATCTTAAAAGGATTAGCAAATAACACTACTGACCCAGTGTTTAATAAAGCTTTAGAAGATGCTTCTGAGCTTCAAAAAAACAGTCAAAGTACGTATTTAGAAGATTTCTTTTCAGCTTTTGATGCGATTAAAGGAGATACAAAATTAGCATCTCCGGATATATTTTATACCAGAGAACTTGATGGTGAGATTGATGGTAGTATGACTGATAATGATGTTAAAAGTATTATTGAAACTAAAATAGACGAATCTATCGTTTCTGCTTTTGAAGTATTACGTAAGCGTATTGATGAGTTTGGTGTAACATCACCAAACATTCAACGTTTAGGAAGCTCTGGGCGTATTTTAGTAGAATTACCAGGTGTTAAAGATGTTGAGCGTGCTAAAAGTTTATTACAAAGTACGGCACAATTAGAGTTTTGGGATGCTTATAAAGGTGAACAATTCTATCAATTTATAAATCAAGCAAACGAAGTTTTAAAGGATATTGTTAAATCTGAAGATGATGTAGAAATTGAGCCGCAAGATGAAGAAAATGCCCAAAGCGATCAAATTGATGATTTATTAGGTGATGCAGAAACAGATTCTACGGCAGTTGAAGAAAACAATCCACTTGGTAAGTTAATTAGAGGTTTTGGATATCAAGGTGGCCCAATCATAGGTACGTTTGAAATTAAAGATAAAGAAACAGTTTTAGATTACTTAAACAGACCAGAAGTTAGAGCATTACTTCCTGCGGAACAACGTTATGCAAAGTTTGTTTTTGGTAAGCCAGAAAAGGATAGCGAAGTAGTAGATTTATACGCTTTAATTGGTAACAGAGAAAATGTACCTCAATTAAGTGGTGCGGTAGTAACTGACGCTAGAAACCAATTCGGTCCAACAGGAAAATCTGAGGTATCTATGCAAATGAATGCTAAAGGTGCTAAAATCTGGGAAGAAATGACTGGTAAAGCATACACACAAGGCAGCCAAATTGCTATTGTTTTAGATAATGTTGTGTATTCTGCTCCTGGTGTAACAACAGGTCCAATTGCTGGTGGTAATTCTTCTATTTCTGGAAACTTCTCATTAAATGAGGCCATAGATTTAGCTAATGTATTACGTGCTGGTAAATTACCTGCATCGGCAGATATTATCCAAAGTGAGGTTGTAGGACCGTCTTTAGGTAAAGAAGCTATTGAAAGTGGTACCATGTCATTCTTAATCGCATTAGTATTAGTATTACTTTGGATGATTTTTTACTATGGAAAAGCAGGTGGTTTTGCAGATCTTGCCATGTTATTAAACCTCTTGTTAATTTTCGGTATTTTATCAGGGTTAGGTGCTGTGTTAACCTTACCGGGAATTGCGGGTATTGTATTAACCATTGGTATGTCGGTGGATGCTAACGTGCTAATCTTTGAGCGTATTCGAGAAGAATTAGCCAAAGGAAAAGGACAGCTTGAAGCTATTAGAGACGGATTTAGTAACGCCTTGTCATCTATTTTAGATGCCAACGTTACTACAGGTTTAACTGCATTAATCTTATTCATTTTTGGAACAGGCCCAATTAAAGGTTTCGCAACTACTTTATTAATTGGTATTGCAACATCTTTATTTACAGCTATTTTTATCACCAGATTACTAATCGATTGGTATGCTAACCGTGGCGGGAAATTAGAGTTCTCAACCGGGATTACTAAAAACTTATTTAGAAATATCAATATTGAGTTTTTAAAGAAACGTAAAGTAGCATATATCATTTCTGGAGCCTTAATTCTTTTAAGTTTAGGCTCGTTAATTACAAACGGATTAAACCAAGGTGTCGATTTTGTTGGAGGTAGAACCTATCAAGTGCGTTTTGCGCAAGATATTAGTGCTTCTGAAATTACCGACCTATTATCACAACCAGAAGTTTTTGGTAGTGCAGATGCAAAAACCTTCGGAGATGCTAACCAGTTAAAAATCACAACCAAGTATAAAGTAAACGAATCTGGAGCAGAGATAGATGAAGAAATTAGAAACTCTCTTTACCAAGCTTTAGTGCCGCATTTAGAAGGGATTACGTATGAGCAATTCATCGATTTAAATGATGAAAACAAACAAGTTGGTTTACTAGAATCATACAAAGTAACACCAACCATTGCAGATGATATCAAACAAGCATCATTCTGGGCAATTTTAGGCTCATTAATTGTGGTATTCCTTTATATCTTAATTCGTTTTAAGAAATGGCAGTACTCATTAGGTGCTGTTGCAGCGGTGTTCCACGATGTATTAATCGTATTAGGGGTATTCTCTTTAACGTACAAATTTATGCCATTTAACATGGAAGTAAACCAAGCGTTCATCGCAGCAATACTAACAGTTATTGGTTACTCATTGAATGATACGGTGGTCGTATTCGATAGAATTCGTGAGTTCTTCAACGAGCACACCTCTTGGAAGTTCGATAAAGTAGTAAATACATCATTAAGCAGTACATTAAGTAGAACCTTAAACACCTCATTAACAACATTAGTCGTGTTGCTAGCCATCTTCATTTTTGGTGGCGATTCTATCAGAGGCTTTATGTTTGCCTTAATAGTAGGTGTTATTGTAGGTACGTATTCATCATTATTTATTGCAACACCAATAATGTATGATACTGTAAATAAATTAGAAGAAAAAAAGAAGAAAGACTAAATCAAATTTTTCTTTGTAAAGAGCCTATTAACTTATGTTGATAGGCTTTTTTTAGTACATGACAAAAATTTAGAATTAAACTATAAACCGCACAGATATAGCATATTACGGCTTTTTCGTTATGTAGATATCACAGGTTCTTATAACCTGTGAAGTCTTTGTTTTATCCTGAAAATTGCGAGTAGTTTATTTCTCAAAATTAATTTTTGTCATATACTTAAGCTTTTTTTATGGAATATATGGCATTGAGAAGGAGGGACGATTATGGTAATCTGTTTGATTATTTTTTGGGCATTACCACTCCCGATAGCTATCCGGATTTGCTGTGGACTTTTCACTCCAATCCCTAACGCAACATGTTTGTGTGTTTTACGTTTTTAGAAACTAGCTTTTATTTTGTTTTATCGAATATTTTCTACCATTTAAAAATTTTCCAACAAAAGAACCTCTTACTAAAAAGTGATAGCTTACAAAGCAAATAAATGTTGTTAGAGAGAGAACAATTAAAAACTTAATTATTGCAGGAAATGGTAAGTTCCAAATAAATGCAGGAATGATTGCTGTTAACGGTAAATGGATTAAATAAACCCAATAAGAAGCATCAGAGATGTACCGCATGCGTTCAGAATGATTACTACCATATCTAATAAAAAGACCTGTAATGCCAAATGTAAAAAGCCATACTATAATGGCATTTAAAAGCATTATTAATTCAGAACTCAAATATTGACTCATCATAGTCTTAGAATCCCAGTTTTGGGTAATTATACCTTGTGTGGTTGCAATTAGTATAGCTAAAATTAAAGATGTCCAATCATAGCGCATCATGGTGTTCAAAAGAGGTTTTGATTTAAATAAAATCCAGCCAGTTATATAGAAAAAAAAGTAAAAAAGAAATGTGTTTAAATCTGGTGATAGATAAACAGATGCTTCTACCATTGAAGTTCCCATAAATAGATATATAATAAACGTTATCCCAGAAAAAAACAAAATACGTAATATTGGTTTCTGAATTAACCAATTGAAGGCACTCGTTATTCTATTCGTAAACGTGTTTGATTTTTTTAGCAATAATGCTAATGTGGCAGCAGCAATTGTTATGAGTAGCAAATAATAAAGAAACCATAAATGAAATGTCGATGTAGGCAAAAAATCAGAAAGCGTTGATAATGATTCCATGGCTTTTCCAAAAGGATTAATATTTTCAGAAAAAACGGCTTCTGTATAACCAAATGTAAATATAATTGTTGGCCACAGTATAAATAGAAAAACGATAAACGGATAACCTATTCGAGATATTCTATTTTTTATCATTCCAAAAGGCTTTCTTTCATAAAATAACATAGAACCAAAAAATCCTGCAACTAGGAAAAAAACAGACATTCTAAAAAAATGTATTAAGAAAACAATAGAGTCAGTTGCCATATTTGTAGACTCAGGGTCTTTTAATGACCAAGTATTTCCATGATTTGTAACATTATAGGTAAGAGCAGAATGCAAAACTAATCCCAATAACATCATTATGGCTCTTAATGAGTCTAATGCGTGTATGCGTTCAGTTTTGGTTGATTTTCGTTTCAATTATTAATGTTAAATCAGAAGCAATGAATTATAAATATGGATTTCGGTAGTTTATACTATTCAATTCTTTTTAAGATTAATCGAATTTGTCCCATATGATTTGCTTGATGTTCCATGACATGATACCAAGCCCAATAGTTATTCATATGACTTCCACTTACCATAGATTCTAGCCATTTATCATCTTTTGTTTTCAATAATCTTAATGTCTCTTTTCTTACATCATCCCATATATCGAGATAATATTTTATTGGCATATTTTTAATGACTTCTTGAGCTTTTTCTCCCAAATTTAATGCGACTTCCCACCTCGCTTTTTCTTCTTTATTAAACCCTCTATTTTCAAATGTATAAACTTGGTAGTACCTTTCGGTAGCTGCTAAATGAAGAATAAGAGATCCGATTCTATTAGCTTTTTCATCTAATAGGAAATCAGTTTCACCATCTGTTAAATTTGTTACGCTATTAGTAACTCTTCTTTTCAAATCTTCTAACATAGAAACTGTAGTTCCAATTTGTGGCGAATAACCTTGAGGTGATTCAATTATATTCTGCCCATTTAATGAGAAAACATTTAATAAAACAAGCGTTACTGATAGTTTAAGAATGTGGATAATAGAATACTTCATTTTTTTTAAATTTTAATTGCTTACAACATTGTTAGTCTTTGGTTATTTTAATTTTTTTTTTTGGATTTCAAATATTTCACGATGTAGTTAATGTGCTTTTTAGTGACAATTTTTCTTTTATTGCACAAGCTGTCTTAGTGATGGCTAAACCGCCTTTACCAGTACATTTATTACAAGTAGGCATTTGTTTACTAACTGATGATACAGTCTCAATGACTTCATTTAAAGGTATAAGTGCATTATAACCAGCACAAGCCATAGTTGCTGATGACAATGCATTAACTGCTGCACTTACATTTTTTCCTAAACATGGTGCCTCAACACGATCTGCTATTGGGTCGCAAATTAATCCAATCATATTCTGAATGGCCATGGAAGCTGCGTCAATGCCTTGTTTAGCTGTACCACCAAACAATTGCACTATTCCAGCTGCTGCCATTCCAGCTGATGCACCACATTCAACTTGGCAACCATGTTCCTCAGCAGAAAAACCAGGACCTTGAGCAAAATAAACGCCAACAATTCCTGTTGCAAAATAAGCTTGAATCAATTCATCATGAGAGGCGTTTATGTCATCAGCAACTGCTCTCAATACACCTCCTGCAACACCACAAGAACCAGCTGTTGGGTTTGCAACAACAACTTCCATAGCGCTTTTAGATTCCATAATAGCTGATACATTAGCTATGATTTTATTGACAATAGAATTTTCTAGGATTTTCCTTTTCTTTTGAGCATTATCAATTAAATGTGATTGTTGAGGTAAAATTCGGTCTTCATAATTGGTGCCTGCTAAGCCTGTTTTAATACTATTTTCTATAATTTCAACTAGGCTTTTCATTTTATCAATGACTAGATAATTGTCTAATCCACTCTGGCTTTTTTCATATGGTAAACCAAGAGCTCCTAGGTCAAGATTTTCCTGTTCTGCATATTCTAAAAGAGAGGCTATAGTTGTAAAAAGTAATTCAGATTCATTTCCTGAAATAATTGGTAATACTGGTTTTATAATTATTATTTCATCAAAAGGTATGGTATCATTCAATTTAATAATGACTTCTTTTGAAATTTCCTTTGAGAATTTAATGTTTATTAAACGCTTGTCAATATTAAAAGACTCTGAAATGGATTTGTTTTCTGTAAATAATAATGAAACGTCTTTTAAAAGAATGTCTTTAGGAACACCCTTTAGAAGTAATTCATAATACCCTCCATTAATGCTTACTTTAAAACCATCTATGTCTTGAATTTCAAAAGAGCCACCTCCAATTGATATGGCTGTGACTTGCGTTTGTTTTCCATGAGCTCCTTCTAATGCTAACCTAAATGTGTTTACATGGTTGGTTTTAAAGGTATTTATTTCATAAAGGATTGATATTCCTTTTTCTTTAGCTATTTGTTCCGTATTCTTTATTTGATCATCAGTCATGTCTATTCCTAATAATCCACCTTCAATACCAATTGTGGTGCCTTGATCTCTATAGTTAGGTGCCCAAGCGCCATCTTTGTCAAAATCAATAATAGCTTTTGTTAGAGGTTCATTTAAAATATCCAAGCATATTTTAGCTGCGCGCCATGATGCGGCTGTATGAGAACTAGACGGGCCTCTCATAATTGGTCCAATGACATCATTAAAAATCCCTGGTCTATTTTTCATAATTCTTGTTGTAAATAAATGATAATAACACTTTTAAAATTCAATAAAACTTGATTAATAAATAAAATTAGTAGCGTTGATTACTAAAACCCCTAATAGTTGTTCTACTTCAAATAGTTTAAGATATTTAACTAATACGACCTCAAATTCCTGTTTGCCTATTAATTAGTTTTTAATAATAATGGCTAACATGTTCGTAAATGATTAGTTGCGTTGCGTACTAAGTTAACAAAAAGAAAGAAACCCATTGTTCAGCAGTTAGGATTTTCCAAAATAAAAATCAGATACAATGAAATAAGCACGTTGTGGTGATCTGGCTTTTCATTCTTAAAAATTCAAAAGTAAGAAGTATAAAGTGGTGCTACAAATTGCCGCAATTGGTAAAGTTAAGAGCCACGATAATAGGATGTTTCTTATCACTTTTAAGTCAGCCTTTTTTGTAACGGTTCCTATTCCAAAAATAGAGCCTACAGATACGTGAGTTGTTGATACAGGTAATCCATGAATACTAGCTGTGGTAACTAATAATCCAGTAACTAAATTTGCAGTAAACCCTTGACCACTATTCATAGGAGTGATTTTTTTACTTATCATTTCTCCTACTTTTTTTGCGTTTAATAAGCCTCCAATTGCCATGGCTAATGCAACAGCAATCATTCCCCATTTAATGTCTAGTGCATTAATGACTATAAGTAGTCCAACAATTTTTGGAGTATCATTTAATCCTCTTGCAAAACTCACAATTCCAGCACTTAAAAAATGAGCAAAATCAAGCATTTTTTGCGAATTTATACCAATGAAATTTCCTTTATAAATTTCAATACATTCGTTTTCGTTCAATACTCGGATAGTCTTGGAAGATAGAGTTTCAACAGTTATGTATTTGTTACTATGGGCCATTTTAACGAGGGGAATTTTTTCAGTTCCAACGCATAAACAGGTCTCTTTGGTAACACCTAGTAGTTTTCGTATTTCTCGGGAAAATAAGATAAGCTAAGAAACTAGCTACCGCTGCCAAACAAAGTCGCGACGCCTTTAAAATTATCATTTGCACCATTACTATATGCGAGAAAACAAGCTGCTAAAAAAAGGAGAAATAAAATCATTAAGTTGTGTTAAAAATCTTTGATTGAATACTTTTAATAGTCGAAGTGAAAGCGTATAAATTACAATGAAAATATTTTAGGATGGGTTACGCTTTTGTAAAACGTTTTTATATTTTTTGTTGTGTAAAAATCCGCAAGGATTTTCTGTTGTAAACCGAAGATAGTAAAAGCACGAGTAATTTTATATAGGAAATTGAGACGTAACAACACAAGCAACTAACTTTGTTTAAGCTAAAACAGCAATTTTTTATATATAAAATCGTCTTAGTTATTCGTTCTTTTCTCAAATTTTATTTTTCTAACTCCGTGGTTTGTATCCCATTGTTTAACTTCTATAAAACCAAATTTCTCATATAGTTTAGTAGCTGGTCCATTGTTTAGCCCAGTTTCAACGACGAATAATTTTGAATCAAATGTATCTAAAACAAATTTCATTAACTTATTTGCTATTCCTTGTCTGAAAAAGAGTGGATTCACGACTAAGCTTCTTATATGTGTGGAGCCATTATTCTGTTTAATTTCAATCACGCCAACTATTTCTTCATTTTTCAAGTAACCGAAAAAATCTGTACTACTTTTTACATAATTTTCAAGAGGTCTTTTTAAAGGAGGAAAGTCGGTGGCATTTAAAATTTTTGCTTCTACTTTATATGATGCTTGAAAAACCAAACGTATTTTTTTAGATATTTCTATCTCATTATTTTGGAGTTTCTCTATCATTTTTCAACAGGTTATTTTAATTAAGTACAACGTGTTATATGCAAACAAATATATAAAATCACTTCTATTTTAAAGGGTTAACAGGGCTTTACGCCTATGGTAATAGTTACTTAGATAGGTTGATGAATTTAATACTATCTCCAACCGAAAGGCGCCAAATATCAACTAAACCTGCATTAACTTCTAAAACGTATTTGGCAGATGCATTTGAGGGTAAAGAAGATTCATCAAAGGGTTTCGCATTCTTTTGAAAACTAACTATCTTACTATTAGCGTTTATGTAAATAAGGTCCAAAGGAATTTTTGTGTTCTTCATATAAAAGAAACGCTCGGTTTCATCATCAAAAACAAAAAGCATCCCCTGGTTGTTTTCCATAGAGTTTCTATACATCAATCCCGTTTGGATATCAAAATCCGTATCTGCAATTTCAATGTTTAAAGACACTTTTGTAGAATCTGAAGCATTGAAAACGGTAAGTTCACCTTCTTTGGTAAAAGTGACTTCAGTTTGCTTAATCACTTTTTTCTTCTCCTTACAGCTAATAAAAAACAAACTAAAGGATAAAGTGGTTAGCAAGGTTAACCGTTTGAATAACATTTTATTTAGTCGCAGTTTTGGATTTGTAAACAAACATAAAATAGAATCCTATTAAAACAAAAGGAATACTTAACCATTGCCCAGTATTTAAACTAAACCAATTAATATATTCGTCACCTTGCGGTTCTTTAGTGAATTCTATAAAGAAACGAATCGTCCAAAGGAGCACTAAAAACAAGCCGAATAAAAACCCTGGTTGATCTTTTTTTGTGGTTTTTGAATAAAAATACCATAAAATTAAAAACACAAAAATATAGAAAAACGACTCATAAAGTTGTGATGGATGTCTATAAGGAACAGCATCTAACAAATTTTGAAATTGCGGATTTTCCGTTACCGCATTATAAGCTTTTTGAACATCTTTAATGCCAGTACGTTGTACAATTTCACTTTTATAATATTGGTCTTGAATAAAACGAACTCCTAGAGGAAAATCTCCAGACGCTTTTCCAATAATTTCTGAATTAATAAAGTTGCCTATTCTAATAAAAATTGCTCCTGAAGCCACAGGAATAACTACTCTATCTAAAATCCAAAGTATAGATTTGTACTTATATTTTCTTCTGTAAAGATACATACCAATGATAATACCAATGGCAGCACCATGACTCGCAAGCCCTTGAAAACCTGTAAATTCTAATTTTGGATTTGTGCGAATTGGAAGAAAAATACTTAGAAAATCTTCACCAATTAATTCAGATTGATAAAACAACACATGCCCTAGTCTTGCCCCAAGCATGGTAGCTAAAACGGTATATATAAATAACGGATCTAAATAATCTATAGAAATTTTTTCTTTTGTAAAAATGCGTTTCATAATATACCAACCCAATATAAAGGCAACCACCCACATCATGCTATAAAAGTGAAGTTTAAAAAAGCCAATGTCTATTCCTGTTATCGGGTTCCAGTCAAATTTTAATAGTTGCATAGGTTTAGTTTTAGAGCGTAAATATAAAGGTTTACAATGGCTTTAATGTTAAAATTTATTTAAGAAGTTTCAAGATTTCTACCTCAAAAATAATATTAGATTTCCCTGGAATGCCTCTTGTTCCAGCTTCACCATAAGCTAAATGGTACGGGATAAATAAAGTGGCTTTGTCGCCAACACTTAATTGTTGCAATCCTTCTTTAAACCCTGGAATCATTCGTGCATCTGGACCAATATCAGCAGTAATAGGTCTATATTTATTAGTTGCTTTACGTTTTTTATTAACAACATCTTGTGCTTTTGCAACTTCTAATTTACTTGTTTCTAGTAATTTCCCGCTTTCAAAATACACAGTATAATGAGTTGATACTTGAGCTTCATTAGATAATTTTTCACCTGAGCCTTTTTCAGAAATAAAATATTTTAAGCCAGAATCTAATGTTGTTGCTTTTGCTCTTTGCGTTTCAAATTTTTCTTTAGTGGCTTTTAAAATAGCCTCAGCTTTAGCCTTTTTTTCTTTTTTAAGACGTTCATCTTTCACAAAATGATTATAAAAAATTTTAGGAGCATCAAACGATTTTGCTGATTTACCTTTTCTAATAATATTCAATTCTTCTATAATAACATCTTGAAGGGGTCTGTTTTTATCACCAACTTTCACATTTGAAATAGAATCCTGAACGTTTAATCCTAATACCAATTCTCCAAATACATTATAAACTCCATCTAGATGAGGTTTAGGGATTTCAGTAATAAAAAACTGACTTCCATTACCGTTTGGGCCAGAATGAGCCATAGATAGAATGCCAGGTTTGTCGTGTTTTAAGTCGGGGTGAAACTCATCCCTAAATTTATAACCGGGGTTTCCTTGTCCAGTGCCAATTGGGTCGCCGCCTTGAATCATGAAGCCATCCATAACCCTATGGAAAATAGTGCCATTGTAAAATTTCTTCTTTTTATATTTACTATCAACCATAGTATTGGTGCCCTCTGCTAGCGATACAAAGTTAGCTACCGTTATGGGTGCTTTGTCTTCTGCTAATTTAGCAAGCATAATACCTTTACTGGTTATGATTTCTGCATAAATTCCATCTTCTAAGTCTGGGTATTGTACTTTGCAAGATGTTAAATTTATAAAATGCACAAGTACTAAAACTTTAATAGCGTTTTTAAGTAGCGTCATTTTTAATTCGTTTGATTTTGGGCAATTGAATTTACGGTTACTTCACAAATTAGAGGTGTGTTACGACCTATTTTGTTATCGTCTCCGTAATAGCCATAGGCTTTTTGAGATGGAAATAAAAACGTTACAGTTTCTCCTGTTTTCATAAGCTTTAAACCTTCACGTAAGCCTGTAAACAATTCTTGTTTATCCATGGCGTAGGTTTGCGTTTTTATAACTTCTCTAGAGTATATAACGCTGCCATTTAGGTTTTTAACATTGTAATTATAATTCACAATATCACCAAAACTGGGTGTTTTTAAGGTGTCAATTTCAATCTTATTATTGTAGTAATACCAAAAGCCATTTTCTGAGGCAATGTAATCAATCTCTTGTTGCTTCATTAAGTTTTCAATGAACGCTTTTTCATTAGCATTAAGTTTTTTATTTCGTTCTATAGAAGCATCAATAAAAGAACCCGTTTTTACTGAAACTGGGCGTCTGGCTTCGGGTGTTTTACAACCAAATACTAGCAAAAGTATGGCTATGGTGAGTAATTTATTCATCATTTAGGGCTTTATTATAACTAGGCAATATACTAATAAATTTTTCAACGGTATCGTTTAACGATAGGTGACTTTTGCCGCCAGCGGCATTAATATGGCCTCCGCCTTCAAAATGTGCTCTAGATAATTCATTAACAGAAAAATCACCTTTTGAACGCAATGAAATTTTTATAATACCTTCTTTTTTGTCTTCTATAAAAATTGCAGCAAGTACAATCCCATCTAGAGATAAGCCATAATTTACGACGCCTTCAGTATCGCCTTTTTTATAGTTATACTTTTGTAGTTCATTCTGTGAAAGCGTTATATAGGCTGTGCGAGATTCAGGAATTACTCTTAAATTCGTTAATGCACATCCTAAAAGTTGCAAACGTTCATAGTTATTTGAGTCATATATATTGTTGTGAATCTCACTGTTATCAGCGCCTTTTTCAATAAGTTTGGCTACAATTTTATGCGTTGTGCTTGTTGTTGATCGGAACCTGAAAGAGCCAGTGTCGGTCATAATACCAACATACAAACAAGTAGCAATATTGCTGTCAATGGCATTGGAATCTCCTAACATATCTATGAAATGATATACCATTTCACAGGTAGAACTCATGTTTACATCACTAAACATATAGGTTGCATAATCATCTGGTGCTTGATGATGATCTATCATTATTTTTAAGGCACTACTTTCTGTCAGAACCGTTTCCATGTTACCAGTTCTATGAAACGCATTAAAATCTAATGTAAAAATAACGTCTGCTTCTTTGATTAAAGTATTACACTCCTTGGTTTGAATATCGTGTTTTAAAATAGTATCATTCCCAGGCAACCATTTTAAAAATGAAGGATAATCATTCGGAACTATAACATGAACATTATGATTACCTTTTATTAAATAATGAAATAGCCCTAAAGTAGAACCAATGGCATCACCATCTGGGTTTTTATGGGGTACAATTACTATCTTTTTTTTAGTATATAAAAGCTGCTTTATGCTTGTGATGTCTTGTTTATTCATAGTTGACGAAGATACAATTTTTTTAAAATGAACTCATTTAATCTTTTTGTGTTTAAGCGAAAATTAGGAATTTTGAAGTTAAATGAAGACTTTTTGTAATTGCATAGCATCGCTACGGATTTATAAAAAGGGAAGATTTACCTTTAAAAGGACAATTTTTTAGCAAATAGAAAAAGTTTGAATGAGTTCAAATTGAACTATTGCAATTCAATAGAAATAGATTACTTTTGCACGCACATAAAACAAAAAATAATGGCAACAAATAGAACATTTACAATGCTTAAACCAGATGCTGTTGAGAAAGGACACATTGGGTCAATATTAGAAAAAATTTCAGCTTCAGGATTTAGAATTGTAGCTTTGAAATTAACACAAATGACAACGGCAGATGCGCAAGCATTTTATGCAATACATAACGAGCGTCCTTTTTTTGCTGATTTAGTAGAATACATGACTCGCGGACCAATTGTGGCGGCTATTTTGGAAAAAGAAAATGCAGTAGACGATTTTAGAACTTTAATTGGTGCTACAAATCCTGCTGATGCTGCAGAAGGGACTATTCGTAAGTTATACGCTGCTTCAATTGGTGAAAATGCAGTACATGGTAGTGATAGTAATGATAATGCAGCTATTGAAGGCGCATTTCATTTTTCAGGAAGAGAGCTGTTTTAATTGAATAAAATTTCTTAGAGGCTATGCCAATGAGTTTCATTTTGAAATGTGTTATTCTCATGAGTACGGGGGCAAGAAACTATTAAACAAAAAAATCCCGCTATAATTGCGGGATTTTTGTTTTAAAAAGTACTGTATATTTTACTAAACTACTTTTACGTTTACGGCATTTAAGCCTTTTCTTCCTTCTTCTAAATCAAATTCGACGATGTCGCCTTCACGAATTTCGTCGATTAATCCAGAAATGTGAACAAAATGTTCTGTGTTTGAACCTTCTTCAGTTATAAACCCGAATCCTTTTGAATCGTTGAAGAATTTTACTGTTCCTTTACTCATTGTATTAAATTTTAATTATTATAAATTCAAGAATGCAAAGTCTATGCCAAAAAAATAGAACCAAAAAGTTATTGCCATTGTTGTCAGGTTGAGCGCAGTCGAAACCTATTTAGATTTATTAGTAAGACAAAACATTTCGACTGCGCTCAATAGGACAACTGAAAACTTTTTAGATTCTATTTTTATAATGATATATAGATGGTT
>TARA_R110002072_G_scaffold2633_3_pt1 | contig 14788 bp, 13 predicted proteins | sample TARA_R110002072 | Tara Oceans TARA_R110002072 (sample SAMEA4397118) | marine metagenome | biome: Polar Biome; feature: [SRF] surface water layer (ENVO:00010504); material: water (ENVO:00002006), including particulate matter (ENVO:01000060) such as... | depth 5 m | reverse complement strand
AAATAATTCAAATTATAAAAATCGTCTGTTTCCGTCCAGACACTACTTAGTAAAATATCTCAGAGTGTTTAGTTTTTCATAAGAATCCTTTGTAATTAGGTAATTATAATAGTCGTATTTTTGCTTTGCATTTCATTTTAATATGCTGTACAGATCTTATACTTTGGCGAGTAATCTTTTATTAGAAAAACTTAGAAGATGCCCCTAAAAACGAAAAAATGTATATTATATAACAAGAAACTAAAACATGATTATACCTAAACTACATTATATCTCTCAGGGAAGTTCTCCAAAAGAGCATCTTGAAAACATCCAAAAAGCTTGTACATCTGGTGTAGAATTAGTGCAATTACGTTTAAAAAATGTTTCAGAAAAAAAAATTTTAAAGTTTGCCGCAGCCGCTAGAGAAATCACATCGCATTTTCAAACCAGATTAATTATTAACGATCATTATAAAATAGCAAAAGCCATTAAAGCAGATGGTGTACATTTAGGAAAAACAGACACTTGTCCTACTATAGCCAGAACCCAATTATACACTTGGCAAATTATTGGCGGAACAGCAAATACCTTACAAGATTGCGAAACATTAATTGCTAAAGACGTCGATTATATTAGTTTAAGCCCCTTTAGATTTACAACAACAAAAGACAATTTAAGTCCGGTTTTGGGTTTAAACGGTTATACTGCTATTATAGAAGCCCTAAAAACTGAAACACCAATTATTGGTTTTGGAGGTATAACCAAGGAAGATGTTACAGACCTATTAGAAACGGGGATTTCTGGAATAGCTGTATCTGGAGAAATTACCAGAAATTTTGATTCTATAAGAACCTTTAACCAATTACTAAAAGCATCTTCAACAGAAGAGCAACGCCATACATTTACATAAAACATGTACAATTTTATATTTTTACAATAAAGAGAAATAGCCTTTAAAAAGGGTTAAGCTTTTATATAGTGATTATTCTATAAATAAAGACAAGATTGTTTATGCTAAAATTGGTCACTCAACAAAGTCTCAAACACTCTATGTTTATATCATTTTTGTGAACATTAATTATTAATTCCATTCCATACACATTATGCTTTCCTCATTATCTTGTCACATAAAAAAGGACTCCATTAACATTGCAAAAGAAACTTTTGAGAACAATTTTTTTCAAGATATTATAGTACATTTTTAATTATAGATTATCAGTGGATGATTCATCATTAAATAAATATTCCTTCTAACATGGCGTATAATACTTGAGCAGCTATAATTCTATACTATGTAAATATCCGCTACCAAACCTACCTACCAGCAGGCTGGCGATCGATTATTTTTAGACACAATTAGCCAAAGTTTACCAGCGCATTGTAAAATGCTTCACTTATAGTTAACCCTTCTAAAGCATGTAAATACATTAAAAAGATTAACTATATTCACTCAGTCTTTAGTGGACATTCTGAAAAAAAGACAAAAATAATGACCGAAAAAAAGAAATATAGAACATTTGAAGGCGTTTTTACACCATCAATATTAACCATCTTAGGTGTAATAATGTACATGCGTTTAGGTTGGGTTGTTGGTAATGCCGGCCTCTTTGGTGCTATCATAATTATAATTATTGCGCACGTTATTGCAGTTACAACAGGTTTAAGTATATCGTCAGTGGCGTCTGATAAAAAAATTGGCGCTGGCGGTATTTATTACGTGTTATCACGAAGTATGGGCATCCCTTTTGGAGGCTCCATAGGCATCGCATTATATGTTGGAACCGCTTTTTCAATTGCCTTATATTTGGTTGGATTTGCTGAAAGTCTTAATGGTTATTTTGGTTTTGGCATGTCCATTAATGATATTAGATTAACAGGCACCCTTGCATTAATAGCACTTACGGTTTTGGCCTTGATAAGTACCTCGGTTGCACTTAAAGCACAATTTTTTATTCTTGCAGCCATTGCCATTTCATTAATTTCTATTTTTTTGGGAACCTCTGAAAATGCGCCCGAAGCGGTACATTTATTTTCTGATGGAGGGGCGGTGCCATTAGAAGTTGTATTTGCCGTATTTTTTCCCGCTGTTACTGGTTTTACTGCGGGTATTGCCATGAGTGGGGATTTAAAAAATTCAAAGAAATCAATTCCTTTAGGAACGTTATCAGCTATTGGAGTAGGTTTAGTCATTTATCTCGGACTTGCAATTTTTATAGCATTTAACGTTAATTCTGAAGTACTAAAAACAGATTATAACTTTTTAATGAAAATGGCACTTTTTACGCCGGCAGTTGTTGCGGGTATATGGGGCGCTACGTTATCTTCAGCTTTAGGAGGTATTCTAGGAGGACCAAGAATTTTACAAGCCATGTCAATAGACAAGGTAACACCAAAAATATTTGGTAAAGGAAAAGGTGTCAATAACGAACCTGTAAATGCTTTGTTTATGGTTTTTATCATTGCAGAAGCTGGGATTTTAATAGGAGAATTAGATGTTATTGCACGTGTGGTTTCCATGTTTTACTTAACCGCCTATGGTTTTATCAACATTTCATATTTTCTGGAAAGTTGGGCAAATCCAGATTTTCAACCCACATTCAAAATTAAACGTTGGATAGGGCTGCTTGGTTTTATAGCCAGTTTTGCGGTCATGTTTAAGTTGGATATGATGGCCATGATTGGTGCTTTTGGTATTGTTGCCTTGTTATATTTTGGGTTGCAGCGCAAAGAAGTGAAGTTACAATCCAATGATGTTTGGCGAAGTGTTTGGGAAAATGTGGTGAACAAAGGATTGAAAAAAATTGATGCTCAGGTTAATGATGAAAACTCAAATTGGAACCCGAATATTATTCTGTTCAGCGGAGCGAGTAAACACCAATCTTATTTATTAGAATTGTGTAAGACCATTTCTGGGCGAACAGGAATTGTGACAAACTTCAAACTTATTTTGGATAAGGAAAATACGAAGCCTTTAAAAAGAACCGAACAAGTTATTAGAGATGATACATTCACAGACCTTGGGATTTTTGCAAGACAAGTGAAAGTTGATAATATCTATACCGGCATCATCAATATCGCCACTACTTTTGGGTTTTCAGGAGTTGAACCGAATTCCATAATGATGGGTTGGCCTAAAGGTTTGGAAAATTCGGAAGAATATTCTCAAATGACACAAACCTTGTTGTATTTAGATTATAATTTATTGTACTTGGATTTCGATAGAAAGAAAAAATTTGGTAAGTATCGCACAGTAGATTTATGGTGGCGTGAAACCGATAGCAAGAATGCTGAAATGATGCTGAATATTGCACGATTTATTATTGCTTCTCCAAGATGGAACGACACAAAAATAAGAGTTTTGTTTGTAAACAATAACAATGTGAATGTTGATATTGTGCATTCTAAAATTTCAGAACTTGTTGAAGATTTAAGGGTAAATGTTGAAATAGAAATCATCAATAATGCGGTGGAACAGGAACCTTTTTATAGTTTGATTAAGCAACATTCCGAAACCACTGATTTAACCATAATTGGCATACCTAATTACAAGATTGAAAAGCAAGCAGAATTTGTACTTAAAACCAATGATTTATTTGAAACTATAGGATCAACCCTATTAGTTAAGGCTGCAAATAATTTTAACGTCCTTGATTTAGATTTTATCAAGGACGAATAACTTAATTTAATTCGTATTCACGAAACTTGTTTCTTGATTTAGCAAAAAAAAATGTTTACGCGCTCCACTCCTATTTCCAAGTAATAATTTCTTGAAAATGGCGTCTTGTTTTTGCATGAGGTGGTTCAGCCTTTCTATATCCAAATGCCACCATAAACGATAAACCATATTTATCGGTATCAATACCAAATTTTTCTTTTAATAAAGCTTCTGTTTTTTCTTGGTGAAACCCTTCAATTGGGCAGCTATCAATACCTGTTAATGCAGCAGAAGTCATCATGTTAGCTAAAGCAATATAAGTTTGTTTTGAAGCCCAATCAAATAATTTTTTATCAGTATCTAAATCAAAATCGCTTTCTTGAAATTCTCTATAAAATTTAGAGTACATGTCAATAGCTTCCTCTGGTAATTGTTTTACTTCTTTCATCATGTGCATAATATAATCTGCATCGTGTTTTACCATGGGTGCTTTCATACTTAAACCTAAAACAAAATGACTTGCCGTATCTAATTTTAAAGGCGCTCCCCATGCTACAGGTTTTAATAACTCACGCAATGCTTTATCTTGAACCACAACAAAATGCCAAGGTTCAAAACCAAATGAACTTGGTGATAGATTTGCTGTTTTTAGAATAAAATTTATATCATCATCAGACACTTTTTTAGTGTTATCAAATTCTTTAGTAGCGTGTCTATATTGAAACGCATTAATGATGTCTTCTTTTGCAATGTTTGGTGTATTCATTTAATCTAATTTTCTGTTTTAGGAATTCATTTAACTTTACTATCAAAAGTATAGTGACAAAAGTATATATAGTTTTAGTTTCTCACAATAACGGTCAAAAATGATAGTATCTTATTTTTTGATAAAAATTTCATATAATGTTGATAACAAGAATTTTATGATTTAATAAATATACTATAAAAAGTATAGTTGTGTAATTAATTATAGTATTGTAGCTTTGTCTAAATTGATAGAGTTACTTATGGACATAGAACATAAAAAACGACTTATAAAATATAACGACAAACTGTTTTCGTGTACCACTAGTATTGCCATGGAATTAATTGGTGGCAAATGGAAAAGTGTGATTTTAATTTATCTGATAGATGGTAAAAAACGCTATAATGAATTGTATAAATTAATTTCAACTATCACAGAGCGTACTTTAAGTTTACAATTAAAAAAACTAGAACAAGATGGATTAATAACACGACGCGTATATACTAAAAAACCACCTTTAAAAGTAGAATATGCTTTAACACCTTTGGGCGAAACTTTAGCACCTGTACTCACATCAATTGCGCAATGGGGGAAAACTGTAGCTGATGAAAAAGGTGAAATTATAGAATGAACAAGTAAGATACTTTTTAAACAATCCCATTCCAATCCAATTACGCTTTTCTCCTATAACGCGATACATTATCGTAAAACAAAGTTTAACGTGATTATTAATATCACCAATTAGCAAGCTGCAAATTCTATACTAATTAAAATTTCACATTTAAATAAACATTATCTTTAACAGTAAGCGATTAAGCAACTTACATAGAAGATGAACAAGGCGCCACATAAATTTGGTACGTTTCTAGGTGTATATACGCCCAGTATATTGACTATACTTGGCTTGATTATGTATTTAAGATTTGGTTGGGTAGTTGGAAATGTTGGTCTAATAAAAACCATTGTTATTGTTTTAATGGCCAGTTCTATAACGTTTATAACTGGTTTAAGCGCTTCCGCTATTGCTACTAATATTAAAGTTGGTGTTGGTGGCGAATATTATATGATTTCACGAAGTCTTGGTTTAGAAGCTGGTGGTGCCATTGGGATTCCTTTATATTTATGTAGGACTTTAAGCGTTACCTTCTATTGTTATGGTCTTTCAGAAGCCATATTGGTATTATGGCCAGTAACTCAAAGTATTTTACCTTCAAATGCATTACAAGGTCTGACTATTGCTTTTATTGTTTTAGTGACTATGCTCTCTGGTAAAAGTGCAAAACTCGTTTTAAAATCTCAAATCCCAATTATGATTATTGTTGGGGCATCCATTATAGCTTTAATTATTGGTGTCCTAAGTCAAGACATACATGCACCCATTATAGAAACGACTTATAGAACGGCACCTGAAGGTTTTTGGTATGTATTTGCCGTATTTTTTCCGGCAGTTACAGGGTTTACAGCTGGAATTGGCTTAAGTGGTGATTTGAAAGACCCAAAAAAATCGATTCCTAAAGGCACACTTGCTGCAGTGATTTCTGGTGCCATAATCTATCTTATCATTCCATTACTTTTGGCAATAACTGGGGCATTAACCTTGGAGCAAATGGCAGACCCTGATGCAGGTGTCACTATTTGGACTCGCCTTGCAATTTTTGGACCATGGATAGTTTATCCTGCCGTTTGGGGTGCTGTATTATCATCTGCTTTTGGATGTATTTTGGGCGGACCAAGAATTCTTCAAGCATTATCTATGGATGGTTTGATGCCAAAATTTTTATCCAAGCTATCAAAGTCAGGTCAGCCTACTATTGCCACATGGATAAGTGGTATTATAGCCATAGCTGCCGTTTTTCTTGGCGGATTAAATACCATTGCACAATACGTATCTGTTCTGTTTTTAACACTTTATGTCGCTGTTAATGTTAGTGCTGCTGTGGAGCAACTCATTAAAGAACCTTCTTATCGACCAAAAATACATGTGCCTTGGTTTGTATCCCTTTTGGGTGCTTTAGCTGCCATGGTCGTTATGTGGTTAATCAATCCACTGGCCTTCATTTTTGCTCTTGGTCTAGAGGCTGTTATTCTTATCTATTTAGTAAGTAAAAAGCTGGAACAACAATGGGGAGACGCTTCTACTGGAATATGGATGCATTTGGGTAGATATGCATTACTTCGATTGAATACTATAAAAGTACATAGCAGAAACTGGCGCCCCATTATAGTTCTATTTATTCATGAATTAAAAGGTCAGATGCCATTAATTAAATTAATGGAAATGCTTGGGCAAAATAGTGGCTTATTAACCATTTCGAAACTAATTACTTTTGAGGATAAAGAAGAATTAAAAAGACGCAACTTTATTGCCTTTGAAATGCAAAAAGAATTAGCAAAAGAAGGGTTGCAGGCTTTAACCGAAGTGAATGTTGTTAACGATTTAAAGCAAGGCATATTACAGGTGGCCGCTTCACATGGTATTGCAGGTATTAAAACCAATACCGTAGTATTTGGTTGGGCTAGTACCTTAGAAGGCAAGATTCAGGAATTACAAATTGTTAATAATCTTGAGGCTTCAGGCAAGAATGTTTTAATTGCACATTTCAACAGTCCATTTACTGAACACCCAGATAAGCGCATTGATATATGGTGGCGTGGTCAAGATAGAAATGGCGACTTGATGCTACTACTCTCCTATTTAATTCGATTGAATAGAAAGTGGAAGAAGGCTGTAATACATATTTTTTCGATTGCAGATTCTGAAAAAGAAAAATTCGTGATGGAACGTCTTATCCAATTTTCAATTAATGAAGCGCGAATTGATGCTAAAATTCACGTACTAATAAAAGACAGTGAGGACATTGCTGGCACGCTAATAAGAAATAGTCAAGCGGCCGACATTGTGTTTTGTGGATTAGCCAGAGGTAATGGTACTTTCGAGAAACGTACGGAAATTATAGAACGTATTGTGAATAGTTTAAAGGTTGTTGTGTTTACACAGAATAATGGTATGGAGAATGATATTCCTGTAATTTTTAGTTTGACAAAGACATAGTATATCTTGTTAAGCTCGATTATTCAATTGGACTGATGACAATTATCATAAAAAGATTATATAAAGCTTGCTACATTTACTTGAAAATTAAAGTATAATATGAAAAATCAAATTAAATTATTAGTCCTAATTTTTAGCGCTTCAATATTGTTCTATTGTAAGGATAATAAAAGGTATAACACCACAGAAAATGAACAAACAAAAACAACACCAGCTACCAACCAAATGCATCCAAATTCAAAGTCTGATAAGGCGGTTGTTGATGTTATTAACATTAAAACACCAGAAAATGGAACGTCTTTAGAAGCCCTTTTTTCTAAGAAAGAATCGTTTTCAAAAAACAGCATTATCGTTAAAGGAAAAGTAACGAAAATAAACAATGGTATAATGGACAGAAATTGGATTCATATTAGTGATGGCACGCAGTTTGAAGGCAAAAAGAGTTTAACGGTAACCACTCAAGATTCTGTAAATATTGGAGATATCGTGACTTTTAAAGGTACGGTGATTTTAAATAAAGATTTTGGCCACGGTTACATTTATGACATCTTACTAGAACAAGGTCACATCATAGAACATACAATCTCGGATGAAGTTTCTGGTCATTAAAACCAAAAAAAAAGCCCAACATCACATTGGGCTTTAATACTGTAATCTATTTTATTTTTATATTATCTTAAGGTTGCATTGGTATTAGTTCAATAAAAAATCTTCTTTCTTAAAACCATTATTAAAAGTGATGTCGCTAAACGTATAGACACCAATTGGCACATAGCCCCCGGTTTCATTAGGCATAAATCCTTTTCTTACCGCAGGCACTAAAATACCATCCACTTTTTCGTAAATCAAGGTCATTTTTAATATCGGCTTTTCAATGCCCCAATCTGGTAATGAAAAATAGAACTGATCTACTAAATGCGTATCCGGGTTGAAATACAAAATGTATTCATCATTTTTTTCCTTTTTGGTAATATCGGCATCATAGATTAAGCTTACTTTATTATAAGTGATGTCGCCAACTTTTTCTGTGCCTAGATATTTGTAATTGGTTCCTGGGTCTTTTAATTTGTACATCATCGTGAACCAATAGAAATTTACTTTACGTAAAAACACTGTGCCACCAATGGCTTTTTCATCGGTTATCGCTTTGCCGTCTATGGTTAAAGCTGGTTTGTTATCTACATAAGATTGTATAGCAGTTCCTTTTGTTCCAGGCAGCACATTTAAATCATGCTGCTCATAAGACGCCCAAGAATGCTCGCCATGAAAAATATGACGTTCTGTTGACACATCTTTTCCTTTGTCAAAATTATCATATACATAATGAAATTGAACATCTTTTTTGGCTGCCAAGGCTTGGTAACCGCCATTTTCGGCTACTAGCGCCTCTAATAATGCTGCTGATTTAGCATCTGTGTTTTGCGCGTGTATTGAAAATGTAATAACGAGTGCCAATAACATACTGGCATAGGTGTTTTTTATTTGTGATTTCACGTTTATAAAGGGTTTTAGGTTAGGAGTTTATAGTATTGATTAGTGTGAAAGTCGTTATAAATTGAAGACCTTACAGTTAACGATTATAAATTATGAAACCCCTAAAAAATGGTTATCTACTCTCCTACTGCTTTAATAAAATTTCATGAGGTCGTTTTTACTCTCTTTTAAAATAATTCAATTAATCTGTATCCTTTTCTGTTTCAAGTTAATCTTAACAGTATATAACAATAAAAAACACAATATTATGAATGATTTTTTAGGCCCTGGAGCTGTATTAGCAGCCTTATTTTTATCAGCAGGATATACGGTTTACACATTTATTAAAGCGTCTCATTTAGAACGCATGGCAAAAATTGAGAAAGGTATTGACACCAATACTTTACCTAGCCAAGCTAAATTCTTAAGCTTAAAGATTGGATTGCTAATGATAGGTATCGCTTGTGGACTATTACTCGCCTATATATTAGAACAAACAACAACTATTAAGGGTGAGGTTTTTTATCCATCGTTTATGTTATTATTTGGTGGGTTAAGCCTTATTATTTCTTTTTTCTGGACAAAGAATTTAAACAAAAACCAGTAGCCTTTTATGGATACTCATTACTTAAATGAGGTAATAAAAGGCAATACAAACGCTTTTGGTTATTTCATAAAAACCTATCAAAATAAAGCTTTTGGAATCGCTATCTCTATTGTTAAGCAAGAAGATGACGCAAAAGATGTTGTACAAAACAGTTTTATCACAGCCTACTCTTCGATTTCTAAATTTAGAAATGACGCCAAATTCTCAACTTGGTTTTATAGAATAGTAGTCAATACAGGATTGCAATTTTTAGCACAGCGGAAGCGAAATACCATTAAAAATGAAGCGTCAAAATTATCTGAAACTGAAAAAACAACGTGTAATGCTGTTATTAAAAAAATGCATCAAGATGATTTAAAACATTTAGTGAAATCGGTTTTTGGAAAGATCCCTTCAAAACAAGCATTGCTCTTACAACTCTTCTACATTGACGAGTTGAGTATAGCAGAGATAGAGGTGGTAACCAACTTTACCAAACCGAATATTAAAGTGCTTTTGCACAGAGGCAGGACGAATTTTTATAACATCATAAAAAAAGAACACATTAAAAAACCCTATTAGAATGGAAGATAAAGATCAATTAAAAGAAATTTTAAGTAACATCAATAACATTAACGAACCTATTGATTTGGAAGCTTCAATTATGCAGTCTATACGTAACGAAGAGCTTACAAAACATAGGATTACAAACTATCGCAGACAGGGAATTCGTGGATTAGTCGTTTCGTTTGTACTCGATATTACACTTGTAAGCATCTATAGTTTCTCTAAAAATTTTCAAGTATTAGAAAGTACTAGCTTTAAATATACATCTATAGCGGCTTGCCTTATCCTTCTTTTTGCACAATTAGAAATAGGCGGTTTACAATTCATCAATCAAATTAAAAACAACAAATCATGAAAAATTTAAATAAACAATTCGTCTTTAGCCTTTTGGCTTTGGTATTTACAGCAACGGCTTTGAATGCTCAAATGAGCGCTGGTCAAATCGATAGTTTAGTGCTAAAAGCCATGAAAACCGTCGATCATACCGTAGGTTTCTCTATTGGTATTGTGAAAAATGGTATAATACTACATGCTAAAGGTTATGGACTAACATCAATTAAAACAAATGAAAATGTCACTGCAAATACACCTTTTGGCATTGCCTCAAACTCTAAAGCTTTTACTTCTGCTGCATTATCGATATTGGTCGATCAAGGCAAACTAAAATGGGATGATAAGGTTATAGACTATATTCCAGAATTTAAGATGTATAATGACTATGTGACGAATCATTTTAATATTCAAGATTTATTAACCCATCGGAGCGGTTTAGGATTAGGCGTTGGAGATTTAATGATTTTTCCAAATGATTCAAATTTCACTATTGGCGATGTCTTAAAGAGCTTTCAATACTTTAAGCCTACAACCCCTTTTAGAACAAAATTTGATTATGATAATCTACTATATTTAGTTGCAGGAGAACTTACAGCAAGAGTAAGTAAACAATCATGGGAATCATTTATAGATGAAAATATTATTGAAACATTAGGAATGAAAAATTCATCTGCAAGTCTTTCAAATATGGCAGATGCAACAACTATAGCTATCCCTCATGGATTTATTGAAAACAAACTAATGCCACTAGAGACAAAAAAAGGGAATACAAACATGAATGGAGCAGCTGGCGGAATATGGTCTAGTGCAACAGATATTTGTAAATGGATGCTAGCTCAATTAAATAAAGGGAAATATGGTACAGATTTAAATACTATTTTGTTTTCTGAACAGCAGCAACAAGAAATGTGGAGAATGCACACACCAATGAATAGAAAATCTGACCCACATTCACCATTCAAATCACATTTTTATGGATATGGCCTTGGTTGGTTTGTATCAGACTTTAATGGTTATTTGAAAATTGAGCATACTGGTCTAATTGCTGGAATGGCATCTGAAGTTATATTAATACCAGAATTAGAACTCGGCATTGTTTTACTAAATAATTCTGAAAAATCAGGAATGCTAAATGGGTTGATTAGTTATGCTTTGCTTGATGAGTTTTTAAATTTGAATACAGGAATTAATTGGATAGAAATGGCTTCTGGAATGCAACAGCAACGAGGAAATATGGTTGATGCTGAAACAGAAACAGTATGGCAACAAATTAATTCAAATAAAAATATAGCATGCAACAAGAAAAATTACATTGGTGTTTATGAAGATAATTGGTTTGGTAAGGTTGAAATATTTGATAACAAAGGCGATTTATGGTTCAAATCATATAAATCTCCTAGATTGAATGGTAAAATGTCCTTTTATAAAGACCATACCTTCGCCATAAAATGGGAATACCAAGATATGAATGCAGATGCATTTGCAATATTTTCATTAGATAAATATGGAAAAGCTCAAAACATTAAAATGAAAGGCATCTCTCGTTTTATCGATTTTAGTTTTGATTTTCAAGATTTAAATCTGAATAGAATAGTAAATAATTAAAATTTATTAAAAGTAGAGGAATATATTTCCATTCCACACACATTCCACTACGCTCCTATCATTGTTTACTCATGGCTTGTTGTTTTGATAAATACGAATTCGTAAAAAGAGGGTTACTCGCTTCACTTTTTAAAGATCGTATTTATAAAGCCTTCATTCTAAGCAACATTTGTCATTCAAAACCCCTTTTTTACCTAAAAATTTCGTAACTTTAAAATGAACCATAATCATCGTTTAATTGAACCTAATAAGGTCAATATGGCGATTTAATTTTAATAAAGCAAAGCACCCATAAATCACGGTATTACTTGGGTTCATTGACTTTAAAATATGCGTACAGATAGTTAACCTTTAATACATTGTATCATGACCCAGTTAGGCATTCTTTTTATCATTATCGGGGTATTTCTTCTTTCCGGTATTCGAATTGTTTTTGAATACAAAAGAGCCATTAAATTTAGATTTGGAAAATATATAACAACCTTGCAACCTGGGTTTCGATGGATTATTCCTTTTATTGAAACCATCCAAATTGTAGATATTAGAGTGATTACATTCAACATTGATTCGCAGGAAGTGATGACCGAAGATAACGTGCCTTGTAGTATAGATGGCGTTGTGTTTTTTAAGATTGTTAATCCTGAAAAAGCAGTTTTGGAAGTTGAAGAATATAAGTTTGCCATTACCCAATTGGCACAGGCTGCCCTTAGGGATGTTTGTGGTAAAGTAGAATTGGACACCATCCTTTCCAAGCGTGAGGAAATGGGTAAAAACATTAAAGAAATTGTTGAGCAAGAAACCAAAGAATGGGGTATTGAAATTAGCGATGTTAAAATAAAAGACATTCAGTTGCCCGAAAACATGCGCCGTATGATGGCAAACCAAGCAGAGGCTGAACGCTCGCGTAGAGCTAAAATTATTTTGGCCTTGGCTGAAGAGCAGGCTGCTGGCAAGTTACTTGAGGCCGGAAAACTGATAGATCAGTCGCCATCGGCTATAAAACTTCGTCTGTATCAAACCTTATCGAATATTGCAGCAGAAAAAAATTCAACCATACTCTTCCCTTTCCCAGAAGAAGTTCTGCCCGTTAAAAGAATGAAATCTAAAAAGCGTAAAAAGGCATAATCAATCACTTTATTAAGTGCTGTGAATCCTTATATTTGTGAACGCAATCCGTTCAAAAACCAGCATTAAAAAGATTTGGAACAAATAAAAGCCTACTTAGATCAAATAGCTACCATATCCAATAAAGATTGGGGTTTTTTTACATCGAAATTACAGCGTCGGGTGATTCCAAAAAAAGTTGTTTTTTTAAAACTCCATGACATAGAAAATCATATCTCCTTTATTGAATCTGGTGTGGTACGTTTATTTATTCCTAAAGAAAACCCAGAAAAAGAAATCACTTTTGGCTTTAGTTTTAAAGACCAGTTTGTTAGTGCTTATGATTCTTTTTTAACGCAGCAACCTTCAGCCTATCAATTACAAGCGCTTACAGAAACCACGCTTTTAAGTATTACCTATGAGGATTTGCAAGACGTTTATAAGAATACCCAAATTGGAAATCTTATTGGCAGATTAACCGCAGAACGTCTCTTTTTATTGAAATCTAAGCGTGAACAAAACTTATTGAATCTTACTGCAGAGGAACGCTACATGAAATTGTTTAAAGAGCGTCCAGAGCTTTTAATGGTGATTCCGTTGAAATACATCAGTTCTTATATTGGTGTTACTGCACAGGCGTTAAGCAGGATTAGAAAACGGTTGTAAACTGAGGTCGAATAATAATTGTTGTCCAGCAAAAGAATCAAGACCGCTGCGCTGATAGAATACAGAATCAAGACTTGATTTTAACTAACTGATAATCAATTTAAAATAGATTTATATTTTCAGAAAGTTTATGTTTTTCTTTTTTCTAAAAAGCAAGGGGTGTTTAAAAAAAATCTTTTAACTATACCCAATCTATTGTTCGGGCTGTTTTACAAATTTAAACCAGACACTATTGAATAATAATATTCCACGGTATTTTAATAGTAACGAATAGTTACCCTATTCTGACTTTTTTGGGTCTGGATTGTCCCCTAGAGGGGACTTTAGGGGTGTTTTTTAGACTATTGTCATCAAATTTGTAGCCCTTATATAACTAACTGAAATACAGATAAATATTAATCCAACTCAGGTTTGTAATATGTGTTTTATTAATCTAGGTTCATTGTTTTGCCTGAAACAACAAATTACCTTTGTAAAAAAAATTATGATTATCATTCTTTTCGTTTTAGTGCTTTGGTATGGAGGCTTATTTTTTCAGTCTTTCTTTTTACATCGCTATGCTGCACATCAGGTATTTACCATGTCGAAAACCATGGAGCGTATTACTTTTATATTGACTTGGATTTTTCAAGGCTCAAGTTATTTAAGTGCTTATGGTTATGGGATTATGCACCGCATGCACCATGCTTATACGGATACTAAAAAGGATCCACATTCGCCATCTCATGATGCTAACATGTTTACCATGATGTGGAAAACAAAAACGATTTATCAAGATATTAATAAACAACGTATTGAAATTGATTCGTGCTTTACCAAAAACGTGCCGCAATGGAAAGGCTTTGATGCATTTGCGAGTTCTCGCTTTTCTAGATTGCTTTGGATTACGGGTTACATTCTGTTCTTTGCACTCTTTGCAACGGCTTGGTGGCAGTGGTTATTATTACCTATAACGTTTATGATGGCGCCTATTCATGGTGTGATTATTAACTGGTTTGGGCATATTTATGGCTATGTGAA
>TARA_R110002072_G_scaffold52277_1_pt1 | contig 14805 bp, 15 predicted proteins | sample TARA_R110002072 | Tara Oceans TARA_R110002072 (sample SAMEA4397118) | marine metagenome | biome: Polar Biome; feature: [SRF] surface water layer (ENVO:00010504); material: water (ENVO:00002006), including particulate matter (ENVO:01000060) such as... | depth 5 m | reverse complement strand
ATTTCCAAAATGGATTTCTTTCGCCAAATTTGGTCCTGTTAAAACGCCTGCAGGATGTCCAGGCATAATTTCTTCAATTATTTCTGTCATGCGCATTTTTGTGCTTATTTCTAAACCTTTCGCTAAATTAATAATGGGCACCCAAGGTCTTATATATGGCTTTGCTTCTGTTAAAACTTGTCTGAAAACTTGAGCAGGAACACCCATTACAATTACATCTGCATCTTCTACAGTTTCTTTTATGGATGTTGATGCTCTTAAACTCGATGTTAATTTTGCATCGGGTAAATATTTTTCGTTTGTATGATGATTGTTAATTTCATCTACAGTTTCTTGATTTCTTGCCCAAAGAATCGTTTTTGCATTTTTTGCAGTTAATGATGCAACAGTAGTTCCCCAAGAACCACCACCTAATAAGCCTACTTGTAGTTTCATAAATATTTTTTTTAGGTTCTCATTTTCATGAGAATAACATTTTAATGGGAATCTAAAAGCTAGGCTTCTAGGAATCTTTTTTAATTAATTTTCTAACTCTTTTACAAACAAATTTCTGACTTCTTCTACATAAGAATCTATCAATTTTGGTTTCCATTCAGAAGTATCAACAGGATCTAAAACCACCACTTCTATGTGAGTTGGACTAAACATTTTACTGCCTTTTGGCATTGCCATATATGCATTTTTAATGACTATTGGCACAATTGGTACACCAGCTTTCATCGCTAAATGAAAAGCTCCTTTTTTAAAAATACCTAGTTCTTTACAGCCACTTCTTGTACCTTCTGGAGCAATCGCTACAGAAGTTCCGTTTTTAAGAATTTCAGCAGCATTTTTCATAGAAGCTAATGCTTTCTTTTTATCAGATCTATCTATAAAAATAGCACCCATTGCTTTAAAAATAGGTCCAAAAGGTGTCATTTCTAATTCTTTTTTTGCAATTCCTGTAACGTCTTTTCTCAATAATTTTAAAATGACAAAAAAGTCAGCAGAAGATTGATGATTGAAACAGAAAACAGCAGGTCTATGATCTACTAAATTATGTTTTCCTTTTACATTAATGTCTAAACCAGCCAATTTAGTTCCTAAATCTCCAATACTAGAAATTGTTGTGTTAATTCCTTCTCTTTGAGACATGGATAATGTACCTTTTATGATTCCTTTTAATGCTGATGGATATAAACTTGCAGCAGCCAAACCAGTTCTTAAGCCATTTACCAAAGGTTTTTTCGTGTTTTCTTTAAAACGAAGAATTTTCCAATTGTTCTCAAAAGCAAGTTGCGAAAGTTTATTATCTGGATTTGTAGCAATTGGTTTTCCAACGATTTCCAATAATGGATAATCATCAATACTATCTGTATAAAAGAAACTTTTTGATAAATCTATATGGTTGCTTTTTGCAAATTTCCTTCCAGCTCTTGCTTTTCCTTCAGACCAACACATTTCTAAAATTTTGCCTGTAAATTTTCCCTTTTTTATTTCCATTTCTGTACAGAAAATTTCTGTAATACCTAACGCATTTGCAATGGGCGTAACTTGATAACGAGTTGCAGCAGAGATGATGACCACTTGGTGTCCTTTTTCTAAATGCGATGCAATTAAAGTTCTAGATTCTGGGTAGATTGTGGATGCTAAATATTCTTGATAAATTTCTTCGCCTAAATCTGTAAAATGTTTTTCTAAAATTCCTTTAATTCCTGTTGCTGATATTTTTGTTAAAATTTCAAAATCTCGATTTCCAATTGCATAAGCGATTAATGTTACAAATTGCGAAAGCAACTCTTTTGGAGTTGATTTACCACTTAAAAAACGTGATTTTACAAACTGTTTTGCAGAAAAATCGTTGATTAAAGTTCTATCTAAATCAAAAAATGCTGCAATATGAGGACCTTCTTCATCTTCAGAAAGATCTACAGTATTAAATTCACTGTCTGCACCAGGCACTTTTTCATCATCTGTATTTTCTTTTTTCGTTTTTTTGCTATTTAACGCTTCTAATTCTTGTAAAAAATGCAAACGATTGGTTAAATTATCTAATAAATTCATCCAAATATCTAACCTTTTAAAATCGATATTTTTATCATCAGGAATTAATTTACTGTTTTTAGCTAAACGTAAAGCACTTACTAAAAATGGTTTGGAAACACTATCTAACCTGCTAATTCTGTTTTTCCAATGTAGTTCTTTGCCTTTAAATAAACAAAGTTCAATAAATTCATCATCTGCAAATTCGTCTTCTAAATCCCAAGATTGTAAAGTTTTACAAACTACTTTATTGGCTTCTAAATAAATTAATAATAATCCTTTGGAAACAAATAACTCTTGTTTGGAAAGTAGATTCTCAATATCTCCTTCTGGATTATTGATAATCGCTCTCCAGTTTTTATCGAACAAATTTAATTCGGCTTCAATTTCCGAGCTAAATTGTGGTTTGTTCGTGTAGAAAAATTCGAACTTAAATAAATTGCGTAAGCGCATTATTTCTTCCCAAAAAGATAAAATTCTGTTTTCTTTTTCGTCTTTAATTTTTACCAAAGCCATTTCTATAAAAGCTCTGTGATACAAGTGTGCAGATGCCATATTTGCATAATACGTTGCTGGTAAAAATTCTGCGGATGCTAATGTATATTTGGTTTTATAACCTGCTTTATTTTTCTGAACAATGCCAGAGCTTTTTAATAAATTCAACGCTTGTTGAACAGCTGCACCAATACTTTTTCCACGTTCAATTAGTACGTCTTTTTTGCGCTGTTCAATATAATTCATCATTTTAATAACACTGAATTCTATTTCACTTTTTGTTAATGCAAAGTTGTTCAATAACACATTACAAACCAATGAAACTGTGGTTACAGGAGTTATCATGTTTGCTTTATGAATCAACTCAAAAGCAAAACGAGGCAAGGTGTTTTTATCTGAATAACTATCTTCTTCAATGTCTGGAATAATGGCATTTTGGTGCGAACTTGCTTCTACAGGTTCTCCAAAACGTATGGCAGCTTTGCCATATTCGTTGCCTAATTTTCTAAAATATTTTACAAATGCTTTTACATCTTCAGATTTTTTTTCACCTCCTTTTCCTTCTTCTGTCATCTGTTTTACATCAGGAATCAAATCGTAAACAATGGATACAGGAACGTATTTTATATTTCTGGTGCTTTCTTTTTCACCTTCCATAATGTATTTTAAAATCCCCATTTGTGGGTACACAATTTTGCCTGTTCTAGAACGTGTTCCTTCAATATTCCAAGTTAAATGATCTCCATTTTCTATCATACAAGAAATATAATGTCTTAAAGCTGCTTTGTAAATTTGGTTGTCTTTAAAACTTCTTCTGATAAAAATTAAACCCGAATTTTTACCCAATTGTTTAAAGCCAGGAAACGCTAAATTGATGCCTCCAAAAGTATAGGGAATTGGCATGCCATATTGTGCTAAAGTGGTTACTAAAACCACAGTATCTAAATAGGTTTTGTGTGTTAAAATAAATGCAACCGAATTTTGGCGCATCAATTTCATTAATTTTTTAATTTCTTGTGGATCAACATCTATCTTATTGTTATAAGCTTTAGACATCATAAATTGAAACCCTTTTACAGACAACAAATTGGCTATTGGATGTTGTTGCGAATACAATTCTGCAATACATGCTGCACCTTTTTTCTGCACTTCAGAAAGCTCCAATTTTTCTTCAACTGCAATTGAAGCTAATTTTTCTTGAAATTTAGCATTCTTGATGATGTTCTGTAAATTGTGTTCCATATGCTAATTAAAAAATAAATTAGTAAATTTTGATACTCCTTTTTGTTCCCAAAATTGTGGATAAAACAACGTCTCAACTTTTTCAATGATTGTTTTTTCTTGGACTTTTTCAAGATTTGAATTCAATGCATTTGCCACTGTTAACAAAACAGTTGCATTTGCGCCCATTCCACAATGGCTTCCAAAAACTTCTACATTTTTAATATCATCTCTAAAAGTTTCTGCTTCCATACAGTTTTTCCAAGGAATTAAACCATCTGTTTTTGTGTAAATACATGTAATTGGCACTTGAGGGATTTCCTCTAACTCCTTAATAAACTTTAGATTTCGTTCTCTTAATTTAGCCCCTCTCACAAACTCTAATGTTTTAATAATTGGCGTTTTCATATTTTTTACGCCCCAAACAGGAGAACCAATGGTTATTAATTGTTCCACTTTTTCTGGATATCTGTTGGCAATAATTTTGGCGAAAAGTCCACCTCCACTCCAGCCAACTAAACTTACTTTTTCTTGATGTTTTTCGAAAATTTCATCGAGTTTTTCAATCAATTTTGGGAGCGATTTTGAGTTGATCATATTCACACCCAAATCCCATTTATAGGTTTTAAAACCAATCGATTTTAAATATTTTCTTACAAAAATTGTGGAATTGTCATTCCCTAAATAAGGTGGCATTAATAAAATAGGCTTGCTTTTTTTACTTTTATGTTTTGGAATAAATGGATACAACCAAAACATCGAAGTCCACTCTGTAACAGCTCTAGTTTCTAACAAAACATTATAAAGTGGAGGAGGAGGAATGTTCGCATTTATCCTATCTATTTCTACTTTAAAATTATTGATGATGTTCGAAATTGTATCTTTTTCAATTTTTTGAAGTTCCTCGTTTTTGTATATTTTTTCTAATAACAACACTAAGGTTATGTAATCTCTATCAGGTCCAAAATCTTCGCAAATAGAAATACATTGATTGCTTAAAATGTTTAAGTTTTCCTTGTCGAGCTTTACCTTTTTAATAATTTTTGAAACGTGTTTAAAATAAGGATGCCTTTCGAAACTTTCGGTTATAATTTTTTTAGCTTGTGGCAAAGTTGAACCTTGAGAAACTGCAATTGCAACTGCAAATTTTGTAAAAGCTGTATATACTATTTTGTTACTTTCCATAAGTTAGTTTTTGGCTTCAATATGCTCATTTAGCCATTTTAATAAATCTTTTTCTACTTCATTTCTGTTGATTTCATGCAACATTTCGTGTCTGCCTCCTTCGTATAATTTTAGTGTTACATCTTGCACACCAACTTTTTTGTAATTTTTTGCGACTTTTTTCACACCTTTTCCCATTTCTCCAACAGGATCTTTATCTCCTGAAAAAATATAAATTGGTAAATTTTTAGGCGTAATTTCAAAAATTTCTAGTTTGCTTACTTTTTTAGTTCCTTTTAAAATGTCTCTAAAAACACCTAGAGAAAAATCTTCAATTCTTAAAGGATCTTTTTCGAATTTATCTACTTGTTTTTCATCACTGCTAATCCAATCTACCTTTGTTCTGTTGGGTTTAAAATACTTATTAAATTGATGAAAAAATAGGTTTTTTAAGATTTCATTACTTCTATGTTGTCCATTTAATTTGCTAAAAAACTCAGTACTTATCAATCCAAATGAACCCAAACCTTTTATAAAAGCAGCTGTTCCAGATAAAATTAATGCTTCTAAATCATCACCATAAAGTGTAGCATATTCTCTGCTTAACAAAGAACCCATGCTATGACCTAATAAAATTATTTTTTTATTGGGATGCTCTTTTTTGATGATTTCTGTTAGTTTTCGCATATCATTTATGGCATCAGAAAAATAATCTTCACCATCATAAAAACCTAAAAACTCGTTGCTTTTAGATGATTTTCCATGAATTCTATGATCATTTGCATAGACTTCATAGCCCTGTTTACATAATTTTTTTGCAATCGATTTATATCTTCCTGCATGTTCGCCAATTCCATGAGAAATCTGTACAATTCCTTTAAAAGGAACACTTTCTTTTGCTTTCCATTGATAATAAAAAATAGTTTGATCATCAAAAGATTGATATGTATGTGTAATCGCCGACATTAATTATTTTCTAATACTTGTGATAAAAGTTTAAAGAATTTATCAGAATTTCTCTTTGTTCCTATCAATTTAATTCTTCCTTGAATCATTACTTCATCAAGCAATAATTGTTTTTTATGTAAGTTGAGTAAATTTTCATCATCAATTTCTATTTTCACTAAAGGTTTTGTTGCTTTTTTCTTACGAACAGCAACTGTTTTTTCGGAAATATCTAGTTGATAATTCACTTTATTTTCTCCCAAAGTCAACTCAAAATCATACATACCTGAATGATTTTTTTTGATTTTTTTATCACTATTTATAAACTTTTTAAGGTTTGTAAAAAAGGCTGTGCTTCTAATTTTCTGAGGATTTGTGGTCTCTTTTTGCTTGCCTTTTGCTAAAATTATTTCTTCTAATTCGTTGGCAGACTCTCTAATATCTCTCGAAAATTTATCTGCATCTGGCATTGTTTTAGCATCCGAAGTTGTGGTTATAGAAACCAAACCATTATAACTAAAAGCAGCAATGATCAACCCAAAACCATCTAAAACTGGCGTTAAACCAAAAATGGATAAAATTTTGTGTCCTCTTAAATACAAAGGCATTTGTGGCCCAGGAACATTGGTAATAGTTACATTAAAAGGTGGTCTGTGAAACTCTTTAATATTATATTTTGTGTACAAACCTGCAGCTAAATTTGCCAAGCCAAAAGGAACAGCATCTGCCATTTTTGCCAATGCTTTTGCACCCACAGCTTTATGTCTTGTTTTGCCTCTATTGGTTTGTTCTTGAATATATTCTAAACGTTCAATTGGGTCATTAATGTGCGTTGCAATTCGAACCAACATATTAGAAATTTGATTATTCATTTCCTGTTTTTCGCTTTTTACACGAATAGAAATTGGCACATTTGCCACCAAAGGTTGCACAGGTAATTTTTCTTTTTCAGCCAAATATTTTCGAATTCCTCCTGCACAAATTGTTAAAATAATATCGTTGATACTAACATTCATTATTTTACGAAGTGTGTTAATTCTATCGAAAGATAAAATTGCAGTTCCCCAAGTTCTTTTAGGTGAAACAGAGTTATTAAAAATAGTATTTGGTGTAGAAAACGTGTTTTTTATAGATTTTTTTAAACTAAATTGTGTTTGTATATTTCCTTTGATAAATGAAAAAGCAGTTTCACCCACCAATTTTGGGATCCTTAAAGGATTTTTAAAAAAGGTTTGAGAGCTTTTTAATAACAAGCTTAATTCATCTGGCAATTCGTCTGGCTCAAAAGGTTTTGGTTTCGGAATTTCTTTGTCTTTATCATTTAAATCTTTATCAAACAAAATTCCCATAATTCCAACTCCAGAACTGCCATCAATCATCACATGATGTACTTTACAAACAACAGCTACAGAACCTTTTGGTACTTGAGAAACTTCATCTAACCCTTCAATAAAAGTCATAGACCATAAAGGTCTGCGTAAATCTAAAGGACTGCTAAAAATGGAAGAAGTCATTTCTCTTAATGTTTTCCAATTGCTTGGATTTGGCAATTTCACTCTGTTCACGTGTAAATCCAAATCAAAATTCGGATCATCAACCCAATAAGGATAATCTAAATTGATGGGCACATTCAGCAATCGTTTTCTAAACTTCGGAATTAAATGCAGTTTAGAAGCGACAATTGCTCTAAAATCATCGAAATTAAGAGAGTCTTCAACTATAGTTAATGTTGCAATGTGCATAGGGCTTGAAGGCGATTCAGCATACAAAAATGCAGCATCAGAACCAGAAACCTGTTTGATAGAATCATCTAAAACATCCTCTAAAAAATCTTTAATTATCTTTTTTGCCATTAAAATGTAAAATTATGGATTTGAAATTGCGAAAAATTCAGAATTACATCTATATAATTCGCAACTCTGCAAGATAATTAATTTTAGCTACATTTTATAATGATAAAATGCTGTTTCCGTTGTTTAATTTAGAAATAAATAAGAGGTGTTTTTTTAGGTTGATTTATGTTGATTGCGTCAAATTTGTTTAATTACGTTTGCGAAAATTGAAATATAACTTTCAGATAAAGGTGCTTTATAGGTTTTGCTAAAAAAGTTATCTTTACAGAATAAGAGTTATATAGAAATTATCATATCATGTTAATTTTATGGGATATGTGTAATAGAAGTTGTTATATAACGAGTTACCTGCAAGCTGAAATGACGAACGCACAACAAAAAATCGAAACACCATTTAATGAAGAATTCTGTACTCAACTGGAATACCGAATTTGTCAAGAATTGGAAAAATCGACTGACCCAGAATTAAAAGGGTTTTGGTGTGATGGAGTTTCGTGGTTTCCGACAGAAAATCAGCTGACTAAAAAAAACGTGAATGATAAACGGAGAATAGAAACTAAAGCGTGGATTGGAAAAACTGGGCAAACGGAATTTAAAGCGACTGTTCATTTCGGAAAAAAAGCATCATAATAAAAATAGATTAAGAAAATGCTCATAGGATATTTTGACTATTTTATTATTGCAATTTTAATCTTCCTAAATATTAAGTATTGGAAGACAAATTTTGAGAAAAAAATAGGATGTTTATTGGTTATACTTTTATTTGGGTTCGTAATACCATTTATTTCAATGATTATCGAATTACAAATTGTTGGAGAAAGGATGGATAGTTTTGAAGTTGTTTATACTTTTTTACGATTTCCTACTTATTGGGTAATTGGAATTATTCAAATGATAATTATCGGAATTAGATTGAGCAGAAAACCAGATGAAGAAAACGAAACTGAAAAGATTGAATAAAGTGAGAAAAGCCAGCAGGTAACAACGTGTATAATTCATTGCTAGTTCTAGCCTACTTGGAAATTCCTTCAGAATTTCCTCTGGTTCGTTTTAGTTTACTAATTTAGTTGCTGAAACACGCAACGAAATCATACACGAACACGTTGGCAACAAGCTAAAAAATGAACTTCCTAAAGAAAAAACAGACGGAAAATTGGATAATAAAATTATTCAAATTAACTGACCAAAATTCAGCAGAAAAATTTGATATGGAGTCTAAAGTTCTATTCTGTGATAATCTGATTGAAGAAAGAACAGAACTTAAATCGGAAAATTTTGATATAAATTATCAATCAAGCTACAAAACAAAAAAAGGATTTGAAAAAGCACTAAAATCCAAAAAAGAAATAGTCATTTGTATTGTAGATTTTAATTCTGACAAAACTGACACATATTTTTCAATTGACAATCAAATGCTGAATTTGACGGAAAAACCTAAAAAATCGACAATAGACTTTTGTCTGCAAATTAAAGCGGAATATGTTAATGAAAAAACGATTTTAGAACTTAACAAAAACCTAATTACGGAATTAGATTTTGATTACGGATATACTACAAAACTCGAATCAGATTTTGACGCTGGAACCGAAAGAAAAATAAAGAAAGACTTATTTACAACATCAGTTAAGATTTTAGAAAAAGATTTCAAATGGAATTCGGAGAAAACTAATATTTTAAACGGAGCAATAAAGAATTTATATCCAATCAATTATTTGAATGAATCTCATTTTACTAACCCTGAAAAAAAGAAAATTATATCGGAATTTGGAGAATTAGAAAAAATTAATAATAAAATTTATAAATGGAATTTATCAAGTTCAGAAATTGAAAAACTGAAAAACACGAAACGAATAGAATTAAATTTAACTGAATAAGATTTGAACAAAGCCAGATTGCCAACAAAGAACTAAGTTAAAAAACAAACATTTTTTCCTTAAATTTAGACAATATTTTTCTGGCATTGTTGAAGTAGAATAAATCGACCAAAGGAGATTTATTCTACTTCAACAATAACTTACAGTAATAATAGGTTTTGATTTTATTTTAAATAATAGCACAAAAAAAAGTCTCAAAAATGATTTTGAGACTTTTTTAAAAAGAGCCGATAGAGGGACTCGAACCCACGACCTGCTGATTACAAATCAGCTGCTCTAGCCAGCTGAGCTACATCGGCTTTTTGAATTTTAAGTCCGCAAATTAAATACTATTTTTAAAATATACCTAAACAAATTTCATTTTTTTTCAATAAAAAAAAGCTCCAAGTTATCGAAGCTTTTTAAGTCAAGAAAAATAATTTTTACAATGAATAGAAAAATACATAATACATATTTTATCATTGTATATTCTTAGAACGAATTTATTTATGTTTTGTTGTTGTATCTGTTTAACTAACAGCTTCTTTATATACTTTTAAACAACGTTCTCTGGCTTCTTTATGGTCAACAATTTCTTTAGCATAGGTTAATTCTTGAAATTCAGGAACCCATTTTTTGATGTATTTTAAATCTTTATCGAACTTTTTAATTTGCGTTGTTGGGTTAAAAATTCTAAAATAAGGTGATGCATCTACTCCAGAACCTGCAACCCATTGCCAATTTCCAACATTGCTTGCCATTTCATAATCGTGTAATTTTTCTGCGAAATAGGCTTCTCCCCATCTCCAATCTATCAACAAATGTTTGCATAAAAAACTACCCACCAACATTCTAATTCTGTTGTGCATAAAGCCAGTTTCGTTTAATTGACGCATTCCTGCATCTACTAAAGGATACCCAGTTTCTCCATTACACCATTTTTTAAATTCCTGTTCGTTGTTTCTCCATTCAATTCTATCGTATTTGCTTTTAAAAGCTTTATCTTTTGTATGAGGAAAATGCCAAAGAATTTGCGTGAAAAATTCTCTCCAAATTAATTCTTGCCAAAAGATTTCGTTTTTTTCTGCAATAGCTTTTTTTATCATTTTTCTAATACTTGCAGTTCCAAAACGCAAATGTGGTCCTAATTTAGAGGTAGAATCTTGTGCAGGAAAATTACGAGTGTCTTCATATTCTTGAATTAAAGTTGGTGTAACTGTAAAAGCTGCTATTTTTTGCGTTGATTTTTTAAAACCAATATCAGCAAGGGATAAATTTGGTAATCTTGAATTCTCAATTAAATTGTCTAAAAATTGATTCGTGTAATAAATTTTTAAATCGATTTTTTCAAATTCTTTTTTCCATAATTTCATATATGGAGTGTACACTTTGTAAGGATCTCCATCGCTTTTTACAACTTCATCTTTCTCAAAAATAACTTGATCTTTAAATGTTTTAAAATTGATGTTTTCTTTTGATAAAAGTGTTGCTATTTTGGCATCTCTTTCTTTTGCATACGGCTCATAGTCTCGATTTGTAAAAACAGTATCAATATTATAATCTTTTACTAATTGCTTAAAAACTTCTTTTGGCTTTCCTTTTAACATAGCAATGCTGCTTCCATATTTTTCTTGCAGTTCGTTTCTCATTTCTTGAAGTGTATCAAAAATAAAAGTAACTCTAGCATCATCTTCTGGTAATTTTGATAGAATTTCTTCATCAAAAATAAAAATAGGTAAAACTTTATGTTCGGATTTTAATGCGTTATAAAAGCCTACATTATCATCTAAACGTAAATCTCTTCTAAACCAAAATATATTAATAGTAGTTTTCATTGCTGTTTTAATTGTTTAATTTAAAGATATTAAAATGCCACGAATTCAAGAATTTATAAAGTTTAAATTCGTGAGTTCGTGGCAAGATATATAGTTTTAGTTACTTTTTATATTCGCCAAAAAGCTCTAATAATTTTGTTTGTCTGTAGGCAAATATTTCTTCTAATTTTGGTTTCACTAAAAAAGGATGCACTAATTGTCCTAAAAATCCTAAGGGAACTTTATAATCGATAATGTCTTCCATTTCAACTCCACCATCAATTTCTTTGATAAAATGTTTGTGGTGCCATAAAGCATAAGGCCCATACAGTTGCTCATCTACAAAATACTTTTTATCTTTTATATGTGTAATTTCTGAAACCCATTTTGTTTTAATTCCTAAAAGAGGCGTTACAATATATTGTATAATTTGTCCAGTATACAAAGGTCTATCAATGTTAGAAACGATATCAAAACTCATATAATCTGGTGTAATTATTTTTAAGTTTTTTGGGTTTGATAAAAACTCCCAAGCTTCATCAACAGAAATTGGTAATTTTTGAGATTTATGTAACGTATATATTTTCATTGGTTTAATTAGATGCTTGAAACAAGTTTTTCTTTTTGAATAAGACTATTAATAGCATCCCAAAGTGAAATTCTATGTTGTAAAGATTGTTTTGCTACTTTTAAGGTATTTGCCCATTTTTGTTCATCTTCTCCACAAAGTTCAGCGACCATTTTTAAAGAAAGTGGTCCATGTTCATCTCCATCTAATTCTATATGACGTTCTAAATAATATTTTAATTTCGTGTACGATTGATGTTTTGAATCTGAATTTTCAATAATTTTTAAGAACATGTCAGGAATTACATCTTCTCTACCAAATGTAAAAGAAGCTGCAATAAGATGAGGTTGTTTTGTTGCTATAACATCGAAAGTGAATTTTACAAACTCAGCAACTTTTTTATCAATATTTATTTCATTTAAAGCAGAATCAATCGTTTTTCCAGAAGCGATTGCTGTCACAAAATTTTCTATTTGATTTGTATTTGCGCCCATTTGTTTCATGGCATCTAAATACATTTCATAATGACTTTTTGGTTCGCCAAGTTCGTTAATATCACTTTCTTCTCCGTGAACAATTTCATTAATAAACCTTGATAATATTGGGTTTTTTGGAGGTGTCCAAGGAACATGAACGTTGGTAAGATGATTTTGTAAACTTTTTAAAAGCGACATAAAATCCCAAACAGCAAATACATGTTGTTCCATAAAAACTTTAATATCATCTATATTTTTTAAATTTTTATAAAGTATATGATTTTGTAATTGAGTTCTTAATTCAAAAATTTCATTTTCTATATGTTGTATGTGTTTCATTTTTTAATAAGGTTAATTATGGACTAAAATGTAAAGATTTAAAGAGGTTGCAATGCACAACCAAATTATATAAGGTAACGGCAGATATTTATATTTTTTTACTTGATCACTTAATTTAAAATAATAAACAAATAGGAGTGAAGTCAATAAAATAATAGTAATCAACCCAAATAAAACTAATTGTTGATTAAAAACAATATAATTCCAACTTACGTTTAAAATAAATTGAATTAGAAAAGCAATTTTTATTTTTTGAGTGTATTTAACTGTAAAAAGTTTCCCTAAATAGATAGAAAAGAAAATCATAATCAACGTCCAACTTGCACCAAAAACCCAACCTGGAGGAGTCCAAGGAGCTTTATTGATATTCGTATACCAATCTCCCATAGGTCCTGCACCCATTAACCAATTCCCAATTGCTAAACCACCAAAGTTGATGATTAAAAAAAGAATTGTTAATTTTAATTGCTTCATTATAGGATTATTTTTTTAACGCTTCAATTTCTTTCAAAACATTGTCAGCTTCTAAATACTTTTGGTCACTATCGCTTCTATTAGAAGATTGCAGTTTAAAACCTTCTTCCATTAACTTCTTATATTTTTCTTGAAGTTTTTCAGCTTCAGATTTCTTTTTGAACAATCCAAACATAACTATTATTTTAAATGTTTCGTGATTTTAGAACTTAATGGTTTGGTGATAGAAAAGTAATAATCGATTAATTTACCATCTTTATCCACCAAATATTTTTGAAAGTTCCATTTTACTGATGAATTTTTTGTGCCATTATAATCTTTGTTTGTCAGCCAAGAAAATAAAGGATGTTGGCTGGTTCCTTTTACATCTACTTTTTCTGTGATTAAAAAAGAAACGCCATAATTTACTTCACAAAATTCCTGAATTTCATCTGAATTACCAGGTTCTTGACTTCCAAATTGATTACAAGGAACACCAATAACTACTAGGTTGTCTTTATAGGTTTTGTGCAGTTCTTCTAGATCTTTGTATTGAGGTGTAAACCCGCATTTAGAAGCTACATTTACAAAAAGTAAAAATTTATTTTTATAGGTTGATAAATCAATAGGTTTACCTTGTAAACTATTGATTTTAATATCGTAGATATTTGTCATATGTAAAGTTTAAATTATAATTTAAAACTTACAATTCCACAATCAAGTTCAAAGATTTGTCCTGAAATAGACGCAGCTTTTTCAGAGATTAAAAAAGTAGCCATATCAGCAACTTCATTAGGTTGTAAGTATTTTTTAAGAGGATGACGTTCTGTGATATTTTCTATCATTCTGTCATTTCTTAATAATTTGGATGCTAAATCTGTATTCGTAACTGTTGGTGCAATTGCATTTACACGAATTGTAGGTGCTAATTCTGCACCTAAAGATTTTGTTAAACCTTCTACAGCAGATTTTGCTGCAGCAACACTTGCGTGAAAAGGCATTCCTAACTTTGCAGCAACTGTGCTAAATAATAAAATAGAAGGTTTGCTTCCGTTTTTAAGTGAAGGTAAAAAGTGTTGTATCGCTTTTACAGCGCCAATTACATTAATTTCGAAATCTTCTCTAAAATCTTCTAATTTTAATCTTGTAATTGGTTTTAGGTTGATGCTTCCTGGGCAATAAATAAGACTATCTATGGCTTTAATGTCAGGTAAATCATCAGAAAGTATATCTAAAGAATAGTGTGTAAAATTGTTGTGAGGAGGTAAAGTATCTGTTCTGCTAATGTTGATTACTTCGTTTTCATTGATTAAAGATTCGATAATCGCTTTTCCAATACCTTTACTTCCTCCAATTACAACTATTTTTTTCATAATTTATCGTCTTCCCTTCAAACGCTTTTCAATTTTTTGCTTTACAGCAGTTAAGCGTTTCATTTGATCCATTATTTCAGGATCTTTTTCTGATTTGTATACTTCGTTTAATTCTAAAATAAGTGCTTTTACTTCTCTTGAAGCTAAAATTCTATCACTTGTTGTTTTGAATGAGAATTTTCTGTGTTCAAATTCTTCCGCTCTTTCTAATAAATTCATTCTTTATTTC
>TARA_R110002072_G_scaffold246432_1_pt1 | contig 14807 bp, 12 predicted proteins | sample TARA_R110002072 | Tara Oceans TARA_R110002072 (sample SAMEA4397118) | marine metagenome | biome: Polar Biome; feature: [SRF] surface water layer (ENVO:00010504); material: water (ENVO:00002006), including particulate matter (ENVO:01000060) such as... | depth 5 m | reverse complement strand
CACCAGCCAAAGAAAAAGAAAACGGCATGGTGGTTGTGCCGAAAGATGAATTTGAAAGCTTGTTGAATAGCGCCGCAGAGCGTGGCGCCGAACGTGTACTGGCGCATCTAGGTTTAGAAAACGGCCATGCCGCTAGGGATATACGAGAGCTTCGAGACTTGTTGGATGCTTGGCGTGATGCAAGACGCACCGCATGGCAAACCGTTATCAAAGTCGCCACCACAGGCATCCTTGCAACCCTGTTGTTGGGTGCCGCTATCAAACTAAAACTGTTCGGAGGACAATAATATGCTGACACTATTAGGTAGCCTGCTTGGCTTTATTTCCAGTGCCTTTCCAGACTTGCTGAAAATCTGGCAGGACAAACAAGACAGAAAACACGAGCTACAGATTCTCGATCGACAGATGGAGCAGATGCGCCTCGGTCATAATCAGAGGCTTGAAGAAATTACCGTCAATGCGGATATCAACGAAAGCCTCGCGTTGCTCAAACACGATAGTCAGCCTTCCGGAGTAAAGTGGGTGGATGGACTTCGAGCTTCTGTGCGCCCGGTAATCACTTACGCTTTCTTTCTGCTGTTTACCACTGTGAAAGTCAGCGCACTTTATGTGCTGGTGGTTGATCAAGGGTAAGCGATCAATGAACCTGCGGTCTCAGGCAGCCACCTTTCTCGCTTTAAAATTCCAAGGCAATAATGCCTCAAAGGCTTCAACTGTATCAGCGTAAGGCAGCGCCTTAAAGATGGTATTCAAGTAATCATAAGGCTCAAGGCCGTGAAGCTTAGCTGTCTCAATCAGGCTGTAATGAATCGCACTCGCGCTTGCGCCTGCTGGCGTGTCGCAAAATAACCACGCTTTTCTCCCTATGGCAAAGGGACGTATGGCATTTTCTGCCATAATATTGCTAATCGATAGCTGCCCATCTGTGCAGTATACAATCAGTTTTTCCCACTGATTATGAAGGTAGGTCATGGCTTTGCCGGTTAGGCTATCTTTTGCTATTTTGGCACGATTATTATCCAGCCATTTTTTCAGCTTATCTAACTGAGGGACAGATTTTTGCTGTCTAACCTTTAGCTTTTCTGCGTGGCTGAGCAATTTTATTTCCCGCTCAATGAGATACAGTTTATTGATCATGCTTAAGGCCATATCAGCCTTACTGATTTTTGCTTTCTTGTTTTTAGGTTGTGCTTTTTCTGCCTCTTTGAATTTTCTCCTCGCATGATCCCAGCATCCTAAATGGATCAGCATGTTTTGTATGCATACTTCGTTATAAGCAGCATAACCGTCTGTTTGCAGAAAACCATTTTTAAAGCCATCGAGCAGGCGCAATGGTATCTCCTTTCCACGTGAAGGATCATATTCAAAGAGAACGCTTTGCTCTTTAGGTGGGCCACCTAATGTGACCCACATATATTTATATCCTGTAGATGAATATCCGGGTTCTTTCAGTACTTGAATGCGGGTTTCATCCGCCATAATGAGTGAGCCGGAATGTTGATGCTCCCTTAACAAATTAATCAAGGGCTGCACTTGTTTTGATAGCGCGATCACCCAGTTTGCTAAGGTGGCTCGTGATATATCGCCACCGTAACGTTTGATGATATTTTCAAGCCGATATAGCGGTAAACCATCCGCATATTTAGAGATCACGATATACGTCATCAGGTTGACGCTACCCATTGCTTTTGGCACAGGGTGTTTCGTTACTTCAGCCATTTTAATGGCGCTATTACCTTCAATGTCCTTAAAAACAGCTTTTTCCTGCATGTACTCCAGTATTTGCACTCTGGCAGGAATAATATCGAGTTCTTCTCTGACTTTGACGAAGAACGTTTCAAGTGCACCTTCTTTTTCGTCATCACTTAAGTAAGCGAATACTTGATGGCGAGGAATGCTTTTATTAAAAGGCTTGCGGCCGGTCTTCGCTTTTGGGGTGTCACTTGGCTGCTCAGGTAGTAATTCTTCTTGCTCCGGTTCTGAGGTCACCTCCACTTCATTAAATAACAGACCTTGCTCAGCCGTTGTTTGTTCGCTACTGGAAGCAAAGCGTTTTGATTTTTCCAGACGCAGGTATTCTTCTAAGAATTCAATACGGCGTTTCTGTGAGGTGATGACGCTTGTTTTCTTGTCAATGATGTCAAGAAGATTGTTTTTTTCAGACAACAATATCTGAATTTTTTCCAAACTGTTCGAAGAGATATCTTCTTGTTTTTCATTGGTTTGAGTGGCGTTTTTCATGCTGTAAAGTATACCAGAAATAGGCGTAAAACACCTTAAAAAACACTATCGTAATGCAGTTTTTTATGGCCTTTCATCGCACTTAAATCTAGCCCATCAAGCAACCAATTTATTTGCTGTCCATTCAGGGTCACGAGGTCTTCTGGGCACTTTGGCCAAATAAATTTATCCTCTTCCAGGCTTTTATAATAAAGCACAAAGCCATTATCCTCCCAAAACAGGCATTTGATTTTATTGCGCTGCCTGTTTGTGAAAGCATACAAGTGGCCCTCGAAAGGGTTGTGCCCCAATTCACATTCAATGATGGCGGAGATTCCTCTAAATGACTTTCTGAAATCGATTGGCTGAGAGTAGAGGTATACTTGGCTCAAGCCCATATCTGGGCGCATAATATTAGTCATGCGAATACCTCTGCGAGCTGTTTGACCAACGTTAGGTTGCATTCGGTGATGCCTGATAACAATGTGCCGTTATTAAAGCGTAGCATGAGCGTCGCTGGCTCAATTTTATTTGAGGGTAGCTGAAGCTGGATAAAGCCTGTTGACGCATTAGCTTTGGGTGCAATTTTATTAATGCGTTTGCACTTTTGATAGCTGAAGGTGTGCTCTTTGAGATTATTCTTACGACAATATTCTGCTTGGCTGGAGCCTGATTCACGCCATTGGATAAGGTGTTTTTCCCAGAAGTTTTGATCTCCTGTTTCGTTCTTTATATGACTTGTCATTGGCATTTCCTGATTTGTATTTGATTAGGAAAGTATGACTTGAAATTTTATGGGTGATAAGTACGCTGGTTCATTAGGCGCTTACGATCAAGGTATGGAGTTTGTTGTGGCTTTGCCGCAAGTCTGGGACCCAGAAACACAAGCTCTGTTTGCCGCCGTGATGAGCTTCTGGTTTGGTCAGCGTGCTTTGGCAAAGGTCAGGGGGCAGTAATATGCGCCACATTACCCAAGATGGCATCGACTTAATCAAGCGTTTCGAAGGCTTTAGCTCGACGGTTTATATCTGTCCGGCCGGATACCCAACAATAGGGTACGGGCACTTGGTCCGGTCGGGCGAATCATATACTAAAATCAGCGAGACTGAAGCCGAAGAACTATTGCGTAGAGATGTCGAGTCGGCAGAACGAGCGGTCCTGCGTTTGGTTAACGTCCCACTAACTGATGGCCAGTTTGATGCGTTGGTTTCATTTACCTTTAACCTGGGATCAGGGGCTTTTCAGCGATCTACTCTTCGAAGAAAGGTCAATCGTCAAGCTCATGTTGAGGTGCCAGCGCAACTTATGCGCTGGGTATGGGCTGGTGGGCGGAAGCTAAACGGCCTCCACAAACGGCGGAGTGCTGAATCGATACTTTATCGGTTACAAGCTTAAAAACCAGTCAGGCTCGACGGTAACTTTTTCAACGAGTTCTGTTTTGATTCCAAGTGAAAGCTCTTTCAGTTTGTCAGCTAGCTGATCACCATCAACCAAATCAATAGGAGCCGCACCATCTCTGTTTGCTTCTTCAATCGCGGCTTTAGTAAAACTGCCTGTCGTAATAAACATGCCCCGGTCTGCTCGACCAACTGTAGCGCCCCTGAAATCACGTATTTCAGGAGCTCCAACAGAGCCTTTGTATTTCTTACACTGGAAGGCAATATGGAAACTCATTAGCCCATTTATGCGAGCGATGCCTTTTCCATCAATGCCCCCATCACCCGTCCTGCCAGTTACTTCCACATGAACAAAGCCAGACTCACGTAATAGTCGCTGAGTGAGTCGCTCAAATGCGTCGGGACTCATTTCCTCAATCAAAACGTGATGCAATTTCTCTCGCCAGGCAAGAGCTTCTTCTGGAGAGTCGTCAACTGACGAAGAAGGGTCGCTGGGGTCTACAATTTTGTCATTAGTCTTCTTGTTCATCGAACGGACAAAATTAACGATCTCTCGGCTATCAATTTCCGGGGCTTGCTTGGCCTTATCAGTTAACGCCCATACGCCACGAGAAGAGTTTTCCAGATAGCCTGCTTTTTTAAGATAGGTTCTAGCCCAAGCCAAGCGATAGCCAATCTCTGTTTGGCTACTTTTTTCAGGGTTGTGCAGAACTGCTAGCGTTTCTTCATCAAACTTTTCAAGCTCGACAACTTCTTCGTATATCTCGTCTATGCTGCCTGAGCCCCCAAGGTTCACTAGTGCCTTTAATAGCGGCAGCATAAGGTGATCGAAAGTAATCATTTTACTCGAGTTATTCGTACTCATTTAGTATCACTCCAGCCCGACGTCATCAACTCACTGAAGTCTCTTCTAGATAAGACGTCTGAGCAATCGCACCAATCTTTCTCGGAAGGTTCCATGGTGGATGTGTAGCGTAAATCGAAACCATTTGCGGTCTTCTGCGCATCAATATATTCATCCATTTTTTCACCCATGGTTTCGATGTCTTCAATCCATTCATCTTTGATGGTGTCAGGTAATGAACCAAATAGGTTGTAACGGTCTTGCATTCGTTCTGATAGCTTGTCGTAGACTTTTTCGTCCACAGTTTGCTCATTCACCAAGTTCAGCATATCGACCTTTTCACGAACTTGGCCAAAGCGTTTAATTCGACCAATTCGTTGTTCTAGGCGCGTGGGGTTCCAAGGTAAGTCAATATTCATTAAGGTGCCGAGCGTTTGAAGGTTTAAGCCTTCACAAGCAGCATCAGTTGCAATCATTATTTCTAGTTGATGCTCGGCAACCATGCGCTTCAGAGTTTCCCGTTCGATATTTACGCTGTCGCCTTTTTGGTAAAGGCGGCTACGGCCAGCTCCGGCGTATAAGCCAACGGCTTGATTGGGGTAGCGTTCTGCAAGAGAGTCTGCAACCCACTTAGCCGTATCATAATACTGACTGAATATGATTACGCCGTGTTTAAGCCATTGCTCTTTTTCTAAGTAGTGCAACACTGCCTGAAGCTTTGGGTCTTCCTCGATACGTTCCAGGCGAGCTATCATTCTCTCGAGCACTGCAATTTCATCAGGGCTCTCTGCTTTTAGCTCGATATTTTGCTCGTCACTTTCTTCTTGAACCGTTCTACCTTCAAGCAACATTTTTGCAGTGTTTAGGCCTGCTGCGATACTGGAACAAATCCGTTGTTCCATTAGATTTTTCATGAAGCCACTGCCTTTGCCACTTTGGGCTAAAGCTTTGCCAAAGTTTCTAGCCTCGGCATAAGCTTGTCTAAAATCCTCACTGGTTCTTAGTGCTTTCCCCTCAAACAGACTATTAAATTTATGTTCTTCTTTAGCCAGGTTTCGGTCGGGGTGAACGTCAACGCCAATTCTCGGTAGTAGGTTTGCGTCTTCTAACGTGACTCGTTTTCGAAGAACAATATGGCGTATAAATGGATTTTCGCGCTGAAAGAAACTTGCTCCAGCAATGTCACGATCTAATTCATCTTCAAGGTAATCTCTGGAGTCTTCGGATAAATCAGTGAGTGGGTTTTTAATATCCCACTTTCTTTCATTTATGAGTTCGAGATCTTCTCTGATTGACCGAAACAACTTTCTTGAATGCTGCTCGTTAGTAGAGTCAACCATGGGCAATGGCGAACGCAGTAGTTCCCATGCAAAGCTTGGTTCACCAACAGGTTGTTCGCCCGATAATATTGGCAGCACCTCTTTGGGTCGATGCCATTTGGCAAGGTCGTGACCTAATACAAAGTTCCCGACACCTTGATGAAGGATTCCCATCAAGTCCCACAAGTCTTCTGGACGAGTTTGAATAGGTGTGGCCGTTCCCAATAAAACATGGTCAGAGCGGGCGGCAACTTCACGCATGAAGGCGAGTAAATTATTGTGAGAACCAGCATCCTTTCCAAAGCCTTGTCGACTTCTTGCTTTATGCGCCTCATCCAAAATAGTGAGTCCAAAACGTAAACCAAGAAGGTAGTCTTTCTCTAGTGACTCCTGCATCATCAAGCCAGTAGATACAATACCTATTCGAAGAGGGCATTTGGCAATAAAAGATTGCCCAATAGGAGAGATGATTCTTCCGTCTGGATCTAGCCAAGCCTTTTTCTGCGTTTGCCATCTTGCGCATGGAATGCCGAGTTTATCGATCATTTCCGTTTGCCACTGCTCACAAAGTGTGGCTGGTGCAAAAATGATAACGGGCTTTCTCTTTTTATTTTCCTTGTCACTGAGCAAGCACAGACTCAGAGCCGCTGTACCCATCGATAAAGTTTTGCCTAAACCTACTTCATCTGCAATCAATAGACGAACGATGCCATGATTGTGATAGTGACGAACACACTCACTAACGAAGCCTTGCTGCCAAGGTTGAAGAGAAAAGCCCTGACGATAAAGAGGTGATTCAATCAGGGCTGCAGGTGCAAGATCTTCATCGTCATCAATTTCGTCAAAAACTATTTCACGACGATAACCACGGCGTTTTACTTCACGAATGACAGCATCAGGCAGTTGGCGTGCTGCGTTCCACAGATATTCAAACTCTTCTTCAATCCAAGCAACGCCTTCAGGGGAATCATCCTCCCATAAAATCTCATAGTGACGTTGCCAGCCGCTACTGGTTTCATTCATTGAGCCCATGAAACCAAGCTTGCGCCCATCAGCGCATTCTATGACTCCGGCTTTACCATGAAGAAAACCACAAATGCTATCTGGCGCAACACGAATGACTTGGCCATGTTTGGCGAGAAAGCTATCAAGCCTGCGGTAGCGATCACGGTTGAGAAGTGCTTCGGTTTCAATATCCTGCTCATTCCAGCGTCCAATCATTTTTGATTCGCGTAGTTGAGCCACCTTAAGGTCATCGGGGTGGATATCGACATTACAGACTATTTTTACTTCTGGGATGGCTTCAATCAGCTCATTGGCTACCTCAAATAGCGAGCTGGTGAAGTAGCCTGCTATGCGCTTATAGCTGCGAGCACCTTTTAAATGCTCAAGCAAAAAGCTACTGTCGAGCCGATGGGTGCGAGAAGAAAACCGTCTAATAGTCATTGTTTAGTTACACCCTTAATTCCCTAGTGCTCTCATATTTTTCAATCGTGCACCGAGTACTTCAGCAACGTCTCGCGTTTCTTTTTCTGGTGCTTTGTTTTCGATGAATGTGAGCACATCAATTAATAGAGCACGAATTTCCATGAAGTCCGGCAGATCGGCTTGTAACTGGCTAATGACTGCCTGCGGATCTGTCTCTGCTAATAATTGTTGCAAGCCTATGATGAGATGGCCAAGCCAGGTTGAGCCGATCTCGTTGCTTTCAGTTAAGTCACGCGAGGCAAATTCAGGAATTCGTTTTAATTGGGCTTTGTTGGCTGCCATGCTACCCATGACTCGTGAGTAGTCTTCAACACGAAAGGCTTTAGCAAAGTTTTGGTAATTATCGAGCTTAGCTGCACCAGTGGTTTCAATGTCCATCATGCGTAAATAAAAGCGTTGAATACCACTCAGCTTCTGCCAGGTATCCGTACTTAACCCCTCAGGTACTAACAAACTGTTAGCGGCTTCAGCAGCTTGCTGAACAATCTCATCCACAACCGTAATTTCACCTTTAGTGCGAGGGCGCAAGGCAAACGTTGTGACATCTTCTCCGCCAATGTGCGTGTACGATGTGAGAACTTTAAGTGCTGCAGCGTAACCAGCCATTTGCAAGTCAGAGTCATTAAATACTGGCTCGCCCATCTTGTCTTTCACCTCGTCATTAAGGTGCATCATGGTTTCGATTTGATTTTTTACTTCAGCACGAACAGCGGGCAGTAGGCGCTGTTTAAAGCCTGCATTTTCGCCCGCTGGGCGTTTGCGTAACATCAGAATAACGGTGCCTTGAACATAGCCACCTTTTTTTAACTCGGTACTTGTTTCAGTAGCGATATACCAGGCGCCTACCACCTGCAATCCTGCAGCCCAGAATATACCAATCATATCGGACCATACGCCGGTATCTTGGTGGGTGAACATCACGCATTGCATGCCATTATCAGGCATATGGTCGGCCATCGCTTTGTAAGCATTGACCATGCCTTTGCGGAAATCATCACCAGAGCCCTTAATTGCGAATGCTCTTCTAGAATCCCAGGTCCACTCATCAAAAGGTTTAGGTGGATTTTTACGGAGCCATGCTATGAAAAACTCTGCAATTTCGTGATAGTTTACTGCATCAGCGTATGGAGGGTCAGTTATCCAATAATTACAATGCGCCTCTAGATTTGAGGCTGGCTTATTGCTGATTTCTAGTTTTCCTGACGTATAGCTTGTTGAGTTAGTGAGAAATAAATAGTTCTTCCCGGTTACAAAGGAGCGCACTCCGTATGAATAATTTGTGTTATATGCCTGATTATAAAATGTTTGAGCTATTGACTCCCTAGCTGCGCCAGTGCCATACCTGCACAATTTGCTGGACCAATCCAGCATCTTGGCCAATGACAGGTTTAGTGCTGGTTGAACAATTTCAGGAAACTCAAGAATTTTTTTCTTTACTATACTTGCGATTAATAACTGCCGAGGGCTAAACATATGGTGCCAGTGCGACCATCCTCTAGTCCTAATTGGCTCATCCGTTTTAGCTCCGGGTTCTATCTCCATATCCGGGACAATCCCTTCACTTTGCCAGACTCTCAAATTGGCACGAACGATTCCCTCTACTTTTGCTTCTCGATCTAGGTCGTCTTTACTAACAGCTGAAAAATAGCTTTCTTGTCTTCCTAGATTAACTGTGTCCTTCGTAATCCATTGAATTGCGTATATGCGCTCTTGAAATATGTCATCATAATGGGGCATAAAGTCATTTTTATCCCATCTTCTTAACTTGTTCTTCGTAAGTCCATCCTGCGCTCTATAATCACCCCGTAAGGTTTTAATGGGGGTTCGATATATCTTTCCTTCTAGTTCGTAAACTAAGCTACCTTCTTGCACAGTACCTTTTTCAGCTTCTTTAAGCTGATCTTTGGTAACTCCCACAGATAAATCTATTGCAAACCTTTTGGACTCTGGATCTGGTACAAGAGTCGCTATAACGCTGCGACTCTTTGATACGACTAGACTTGGAATTAAGGGAACTTGCCATCCGGTTTCTGGACATTTTACTTCAAGACAGCACAGAAAGGCTTTGATTCTATTTCCTTCTGCATCTGTTTCTATTTCTAAATTTAAAATTTCTTCTTCTACTGATTCAACAAGTTTTTGCTGGGCTCCATCAATAACTTTTCTTTGTTCTGAGCTAGTTCCGATAATATTTTTTGTTCCCCAAGTCAACATGCATGCAACAGGGTTTAGGTCACTGGCAAAAGCGTTACATCCGATTCTGGCGGCCTCAAATGGAATTGACCCCCCACCTGAGAAAACATCTCCAACAGAAGGTTCGTTACCAAAACGAAGTATTCCAAGCTGTTTAACTAGGTTCTCAATGGAATTTGCTTGCACTCCGAACTTGGAATAATGTGCGTTAATATTTTTCCAAATGTGCTGGTACAACCACTCTTGATCGCATTCTTCCGGGCGCTTGCATAAAGTAGCTTTTTCTTCATAGGTATCTAGTTGTTCGAGATGTTTTTTGAAAAGCGGGATTTTCTCATCGTTATCTATATCTCTTCGCCATCTAATCTTCAATCCTAGAGCATTACTGTCAAATGGCGCTTGCAATGCATCAATTTCGTTGAAGCGGTCATCATCTTGTTTGATATTATGAGTGAAGAAATCCCATGGGTTATGAATATGGAGTGACGATATAAAGTCAACAGGCTTTATAGAATTCTGGATAATAGCCCGCTTTGACAAGCTCTCGATATCAAATGCCATTAGCATTTCAAATGCTTTTAAATCTTTTTCGTTGTCGTCTGACTGTGGTAGAAGTGACCCAAGGATAATACTTCGAACGAGTATGAGAGGTTTTCTGCCCTTCCAGTAAGAACCTAACCCAGTCAGCGTTTGACTCTGTACAGACGTTCTTTCTATTTGAGCCTCGAATGAGACTTTTTGTACTGGAAATACTGCCTCGATTAATGCGGGAGCATCTTTCAGCGCAAAGGGTGTTAATTCTGCCATTTAATTTTCATCTCCAAACAGATCGAGCATAGGTAAGCTGTCGTTCTGTAATGTATTAGGTACGATCTTTCTGCCTCGAGGCTTTAGTTGATCACTTTGAGCAACATCGCCAAGTGCGTGCCGCAATGCTAATCGCCAACCTTTATCGCCGTCTTGAATGCCGCCAGTGCTGATAGCTGTCATGCCAAATAACCACCAACGCTCTTCAGGCCGAAGCGCCAGCCAGTTGCGAACGGCAACCGGGATATGGTCCATTTCCATGCCTTCAATCGCCCAAGCCAGCACACATAGTTCTTTACCAAGGAGTCGGTCAACGACGTTTTCCCCAACCTTCCATGTGGCTGTTTTTACGCCATGGCTTTTTAACCGAGCATTGAATGTGCGTTGTACTTCGGCGCGAATCGAAGTCCAGCGAGGGCGTTCAATGATGACGCGATCAATGACTGATAGTTCATCGCTTTGCGCTTGTAGCCCAAGGTACTCGCTTATTTGCACCTTGCCGCTATTGGCTTTAGGGATGGTGACTTTAAAGTGGTGAGGATCGCTGGACGCGGGCACGCCAAAGCCAAGCGTCGCATATGTGGTCGCTGCTTTTTTTGTGGTTGCCTTTGTCATCAGTTTATCCTCGCTAGTTCTGCTTCGACGGTGATTGCCTCTGTCTTTATTAAGAGATGTCTTCTTGAGCAATATCACCAGGGCGAAGTTCGATGCCCACTAATTTGGCAAATTCTTTCGCTTCGAAGCCATTTTCAAACTCAATGCCATCTTTCACCGCAATGGTGACGGGGGCATCTGCTTCATTGAGCAAATCTCTCAAGCTATTTACAGTCTTTTCGATCATTGCCGCTGTAATTTGACGTTCGCCAAAACGAATGCCAACAGTGTTTTCACCTTCACCAATCTCAATCCGAACCCCCTTGAATTGGGTAGAGGTTTGATCTCGGAATCGATTGATTACGCCAAATACCTTATCCGTACTATCAAGTGGCACGCGCTTAGTGCTGTTTAAGCGAGCCGGTTTGGTATCGTCGATTTGAACCGTTTTATCGCCACTGTGTGGAATCTGGAAATCGGCGGTTTTGGTTGCTTCACCAGACTTGGCGTATACCAGTAAACGTGCAGCATCTGAGCCGATTTCAAATGACCCTTCATAGGCCTTGCCATCTTTTGGATTAGATCCATCCAATGTGTAAAGCATGTCTGCGTTGGGCGTACATTGAAGCGTGATTTTTCGTTTGTCTGCCAAAGGCTCTATTTGGTGCCTGATTTTTAAATCTGCTACCCATCGAGTAGCAGGTCCTACTTCGTACTTTCCGCTTGGGTCTCTTACTGAGAAATAAAGCGTGCCTTCTATTGAACTGAAGCTCTCTAGATCTTCAACTTGAGGGTCGGCCTCTGTCACTTCAGGTTTTGTTGAATAGTGAATTACGGGGCTTTCACCCGCGTTTCTTGGCGTGAGACTAACAATGGATTCGCCCGTGTCAGGGTGTGTGCTGAGCAATGACACGTTAACGCTGGTTTTCTCTTTCGGAAATGGTCCTTTCTCGATGTAACCATCCTCTCCCAAGCGCCAACGACCTTGCTTAAGTGCCTCAGCTTTTAGGGTGTCCATGCCGCTGCTACCAGGCATCCAAGGCCAGCCTGGATTGCACTTGGAACGATTAACGACATCTTTCCATGGAGTACGGCGATTACCTGCACCCGATGGCCAAAGCTCTGATTCGGCCATGGCAAAGAATTGACCAAAGTCGTCTTTTAAGTCGGCGGCGAGCTTATAGTTGGCTCTAGGGTCTGCCATTAGTTTTTCAATTTGGGCTTCTGCCGATTGATCGCCTTCACCGACTTTCAGGCCATTGTCGATGGTTACTTTAAGTAAGCGTTCTGAACCATCCATCTCATCTACACCGGGGAATAAGATGGTGTTATAGGCGGCAGATAAGGCTTTGGTGAAACGGCCTTCAGCTTCTTCTAATCGGTCTCGAGCTTCTTCATAAAGGGTGTCACCGGCTTTCAAACGTTTATTGATTTGCTCAATGGCGTAAAGCTCACGCAGACGATCCTCTACGGCATCAGCCATGATGCTGTCTTGCCCGGTAAGTACCAGTAAGTTGTTTTTTTCTTGCTGAAACTCGAAGAAGTTCGTGAGTTCGCTGGGTGGCACTTTCCCGTCAGGTTTAATAACAATGAGCACGCGAGGGCCACCTAATTTAAGCTCATCCATTCGAGGTAGGATTTGAACGTCTTGGTAGGCGTAGCGGGTACTAGGTTGAAGGATGCCTTTCAGTCGATTAATCAGCGCTTGGTCAATTTTGGGCTGTGGAATTTCCTTCGCGTTTCTTTCAATTTGACGTGAAAGGTTTTCAGTTTCCTTAATAAAGAAACGCTGGTCTTCGCGATGTAGATACCAGGCTTGCTCTCGTAATTTTTGTATTGCGTCGAGAAACTCATCGGCTTTTCTATTAGGAGCAGCTAGAAATTCAATGATTTCACTCTCCGATAGGCCGATACGGCCGCCAACTGCGCGTGACAGAGACGAGGCCAGCAATAGTGTCATTAACTGAGTTGCGGCATCGTTGCTTTGTTCTGCATCGACTGTTTCTGCGATGGCATCACCTTTGTCAGCGATGTCTCGTGTGACAGCTGGAACAAGTTTTGGAGAAATTCTTTCAATTTCATCCTTAACTTGCTCGTCATTTAAATCTAGATGCTGTGTGCCAATCAAAAACACATCATCTACTTTACGTTGGTCGACGCTTTTAAGTAATCGGGCCGTGAATTGCATTAGACCGCGTGTCTGACGAAAACCTTCATTTTCCTTAAATAGTGCGACTAAGTGTTTAAATGAAGGATGGAATGGGTAGGTCTCTCTTACTTGCTCAGCAATTTGTTCAATACTTGAAGCGATTATGTAACCACCATCTTCAGCTTTCTTGATTTGCTGTGCATACTCTTCCGCGATGTCATTGATGACCTGTTCATCTGGCATTTCATCGACAAGGCGCTTTTTAAGAATCTCGTATATTTCATTACCCGAAAGCTGTACCGGGGTAATGGTCATTGATTGGCGTCGGGTTTCTTGTTGAAGATTGGAGATTGAGTCTGCCAGTGCTTTTGTTTGAGCTTTGTAGCTGCCCGTTAGATTAGCTATGACGATAGCGCAATTAGGCAATTCTAATGCTGCGCTCATTAACGCGCTTAAGCTGTAGACAACCATATTGGCGAGTGTGCCAGAGCCATAAACTTGCGTGCTGGCGTTGTCTAAGTATGGCGGTAGCTCATCGATCATGATCAGTGTTGGGGTGTTACCGATAATGTCTTTCCACTTCTGCTGATCGACAGATTTCGGTCCGTTAATCCAGTAGTCTTTGATTTCTTCGGCAGCGCCAAGCTGAGTAGCAATTTCACCCCAAATATAGTTGTCTGGATTGTTTCGACCGTTAAATGCGGCTATTCGTGCATTACCAAAATCTAATCGGTTATTTAGGTCTTCGGGCAGAACGTCTGGTCGTAATTGAGCATGTTTAGCAAGTAAGCCCAAGGCGATCATCATGTGCGTTTTACCACCACCCATGGCTTGGGTGAGTTCAAAAACGGCTTGATCTGATTTGCCTGACAATCTCAGCATGCCTTCACGGAAGAGTTGTTCCATTCCGTGAGTTACAAAGTTGCGTGAGAAGAACTCGCTACCATCACCTGCGTCAGTGATTAGATCTGCCAGGTTCTCAATTCCCTGGCTCATTCTGTAGTCCTGAATAACAGGATTAAAACGACACGCCTGTTTAACCGTCTTGATCATTTTGAACGCTCCCCACGTTGATCTGAATCCTGGGATTGTTCTATGGCTATACCATTTTTCTCGCAATGCTCTCGAATCATCACTTCTATCATGTTGGCGATAGAGCGATGCTCCGCTTGAGCAGCTGCGCGCAACGCCTCCTTCAAGTTTGGATCGACTCTTATAGTCAGCGTCGCAGTTTTGGTGGTAGCCATCATACTCTCCCGAAATGCCTGCAAATGTACTGCAATATACTGTATTGCAGTTTGCAGTACAATCAGAAAGTGGTAGGAGGTTTATCCTAGTCATCAACGATTTTTCAGGTAAGGGAGTGGGGTGAGTTTCGTCATGTCGCTACAGGCCTTGTGATACTTGATTTGCAGCTATGAACGCTCGTATTGAAGTACTTATCAACTCATAATTTAATTAAAGGCAAATTTATTAGTTTCCTTTCGCCCAACCAATTCACCCAACAAACCTTTTGATTAGTCCGAGAATAAGTAATTGATTTTAAAGGGTTCTCTGTTCTCTGGTCATGGACTTGGGCTGTTCGAGATGGGGAGAGGCACAGAGAGTATTCGGCAATTCAGAGAATATTCGCCTTGGATAGTCTGAGATTAAGAATGGTACGAAGTCCGTAAACCCTTGCCACATAAGGCCTGTGGCGCGGGGCGCAGGCATAAAAAAAGGTGAACTGAGATCAGTTCACCTTCTTCAATTGGTGGAGACGGCGGGAATTGAACCCGCGTCCGTCAGCACTCTGC
>TARA_R110002072_G_scaffold303135_1_pt1 | contig 14822 bp, 8 predicted proteins | sample TARA_R110002072 | Tara Oceans TARA_R110002072 (sample SAMEA4397118) | marine metagenome | biome: Polar Biome; feature: [SRF] surface water layer (ENVO:00010504); material: water (ENVO:00002006), including particulate matter (ENVO:01000060) such as... | depth 5 m | reverse complement strand
AAATCGAAATCGAAGTTGCATATTTTAGTTCGCCCAATAGTCACTTATTAATGAATAGATATAAAAAAATATGGCTCCCTAAATCACTGGTGATAGTTTTCTTTGAGTTTAAAGATGGGTCGGCGCATCTTTCTGCTTTAAAGATTTTGAAAAAAGATTTAAAAAATTCTCCAAATGCTGCGCAAAATTTCGATGCTTTGGAAGATGTTGTGAAATTCTTTGGAACTTCAACTCCTTATGCTTTTCATGTTTTAGGAACCGGTGTACTTTCTAGGAAAATAGAGACGAGCCCAAATTTCAAAGACGACTTAATTATCAATGGAAATATTGACGACTTTATTTTCACAAGCTTCAATGATACATCTAATATAGCCGTTTCTTTCTTTAGAAAAGATTTAATACAAAAGGAGTTAGAACAAGCATCGGACATGAAAATTCACTTGTTAAGCGTCAGTTCTGCCGAAGTACCTTTGTTTAACATCCTCAATAATCAACAAGTAGCGTTTAGTTTTATTATATCTAAAGAAGAAGAGAGAATCCTTGAATTTAAACAAAATGAGTCAAAAAAGAACAAATCACTTTGGAATAACAAGCTTTACTCAATAAGACAACTTTTAGCCATCGCCTTATTGTCAAATTTAAGAAATGAGAATGAATTTTATTCTCTTTCAAATCATGAAGCGAATGAAGTGTCTTTAGAAAATTTTAGTCAATTTAATCAATTTAAGACGTTTGGCGTAGCTTCTCTTTTGTTGATTTTTCTGTCTTTATTTGTCAATTACTTCTACCAAAACAACTTGAACGATCAAGTGGCAGAATTAGAAATGGAATTATCGATAAGTAATGATAACTTAAACCTTTTAGACCGCTTAGAGCAGGAAAAAAGTAGGAAACAGCAGTTAATTTTAAGTGCTGGAGTTAATTCCTCAAAATTTCTTTCTTTTTATTTAGATCAGATTGGTAAAACGGTTCCAAAATCAATTCAGCTGCAAAAACTCAATCTTTTCCCATTGGAAAGCAAGTTGAAAAACAAGCAAAAAATTGAGGTCAACCAATCTTCTATTCTTGTTTCGGGTACGAGTGTTGGAAATGAAGTTTTAGATAATTGGATTGAAAAAATGGATAGATTTGAGTGGGTTAAAAGTATTGAGTTACTAAACTACTTGAAAAACTCTACAGCTAAGTCAGAATTCAACATCTTAATAACTATTAGTAATTGACTTTTTTTGATACATATAGTTTTAGACAAAAGAACATTGCTTTAGCAGTGATGTCGGTGTTGTTAATTGCTGTGACTTATAAAAAGGCTTTCAGCGTTTCAATAAAAACAAAAGAGTATCGAGATGAGCTTGTTCTAAAATTAGCAAAAGCCAAGCATGCAGACCAAGACATTCGGTCTAATCAAGTTTTAATTGCCAAATTGAATCTCTTCTTAGGAGAAGAGAACAATACGATTGAAAAGGTGCAACAGGGTTTTCTTAATTTTTTTGCTGAAAACGGTCACGGAATTACCGTCAATGAAATTGATGAAGTCATGAATTACAAGCATCCAGATTTCGAAATTAACACCCACCGTATTATGGTGAGAGGCAATTTTAAAAACACACTGACGTTTATCTATAATATGGAAAAAGAATTTACGCTAGCTAAAATTTTAAACCTAGAATTTGAATTTAAGCGCAATTCTATGGATGAAGATAAAGCATTATTTACTACATTACTCATTCAAAACTTTTTAAAATAAATTATGAGAACACTTTTTATACTTTCCCTTGTCACAATTTCTGCTATTAGTTGTAAAGAAATCATTGCAGAAGACATAACAGCGAAGATGCCTGTTATTATTCTTCCAGCAGTTAATGACACTGTTCAAATAAATCCTGTTCACTTTAAGTGGAATGAAATTCAGGGTGCAACAAAATACCACCTAATGGTCGTTTCCCCTAGCTTTTCAGGTATTAATTCTTACTGGCTTGATACCTTGGTAATAGGAACCGACTTCTTTTATTCTCTAGATTCTAATGAATATGAAATGAGGCTTTCAGCGGTAAACAATGGTTACATATCCGACACCGTTGGTCCAATTAAATTTTGGGTAGGAGTGCAGTCTGTCTCAACATCAGGAAATGTTGTCTTAACTGCTCCAGTCGATCTACTTTACACCAATTTAGTATCTATGAGTAACCAATTTCAATGGTCCGCGCTAACAGGGGCAACCAGTTATCAATTTGAAATTAGACAAGGTACTGATTTTGCTACAGGTACAATTTTAGAAATTCAAAACAATATTTCCACCAATGTTTATACTTCTGGGTTAACCTTCGCAGAGGGAGAGTATCATTGGGGAGTTAAAGCATACTTCAGCAATGGTTCAAGCACAAATTATACGACAAGAACTCTATTGATAGACGATACACCACCAAACATAGCTGTTTTGTCAACTCCAATAGACGTTTCAATTGTCAGTCCTGGAAGTGTTTCGTTTACATGGAATAATGGAACAGATTCAGGAGTTATACAATCTTCTGTTTTCTCATTTATAGAGATAGCAACTGATTTGGCCTTCACTTCCATTGTTTATTCTAACACGCTACAAGCAAGTGCTGATGTATCAACACTAGCCGCGGGAAATTATTATTGGCGTGTAACCAACACCGATGATGCAGGAAATACTGCTGGTCCTTCCTCCACTTTTCAAGTGACAGTTCTTTAATGAAAGGAAAGAAGTGGACATATTTTTTATTGATCCTTGTCGCTGTTATATGGTATCGAGCTTTTTTTCTAATAAAAGGAAATTTGCTTAATGAAGATATTCAAATTGTTAGCCCTAATGTTGCGGATAAAACATTCTCTCCCGTTGTACGAGATACTTTTTTACTGCTCGCTAATTACAAAGATCCTTTTGGAGAATCAAAGAGCGGAAAAAGGAGTCTACTAAATACTACTTTTAATAATAACAATAATAAAAGGCCGCCGATAAAATCGAATATAAAACCTGTTTCAGTATTTAAATGGCCTTCTGTTAAATATTATGGAATGGTTAAGAAAACGGCTTCTAAAAAAGCTCTTGCCATTGTTACAATAGATGGGATCCAGCTTATGGGAAGATCTGGGCAAGAACTCTTTGATGGGTTTTTTCTAAAAGAAATTCTTCGAGACTCTGTTTTAATTTCAAACAAAAATAGAAGGAAGTATTTTTTGAGAAACTGATGCCATTAAATCAATATTTCTTACCTTAGAAACATTTGATCATAATTTATGATTATAAAAATTGCATCATTGAATTACCTTTAAAGAAAAAGATAAAAGAATTTTGAGTAATTGATTATATTGTTAATTTTACAACATTACTATTAATAGATAATTTCTCCAGTTGTCGTAAGGTATTGCTAATTAGCATGGAGTGATTGAAAAAGTTAAATAAGGTTAGTAACACATTTATGAAAAATCTTTTTATTCTACTTGTCTTCTTTGGGGTTAGTTTTTTGGGCAACGCACAATTTATTGTTACTCAAGACACAACTCACCGTTTAAGTAATCAAGTTACGTTTTCTTATTCCATTGCAGGGGACTTAACCTTGATAGACTCTTTGAGTATTCATTTGATTTCAACAGACAACGGCGATACACTGACACTTTTTAATGGCGTTTATGTTGTTGAAGAAGACGACCCTTCTATTTTTGAATTGTTTGATTTTAATGAAGACATCAATACAATAAATTTACAACTCGGAACATATGAGACATCTACTTATAGAGCCACGATACACGTTCATAAATTAGACGGTATTTTAGAAGAAACGATTTTTAATTAAATGTAGAATATGCACTTTAAACTCCCTTTTTTAACCACTTTATTTTTACTTATAAGTTGGTTTGGGATTTCTCAAACTTCCTTTCCTGTTGATTGGATCATGGTTAGAAATATTGATTTTGTTAATCAGACAATTACTAAAACAGCTAGCAGTAATGGCGTTGGTCTCGCACAGTCAAAACAAGTTCTCTTTGGGGAGGGTCAAAGCAATGTTTTAACGGGCTCTTTTTCTTATACAACGAATAATACTGTTGATTTAAAAAAAATTGGCTATTCTCCTATTAACAATCCCGATGTTAATCCGGGTCAAATTGTTTATGGGTTTTCATTTGGCAAGAATGGAAAATTAAATGCCTATTCTCCTTTGGGTCAAGTGAGTCAAAGCTATACATCTACTACAAAAATTAAGCTAGAAAAAAACGGACAAACTCTCAATTACCTTATTGATGGAGTTCAAGTGTATAGTGTTGTTATTAACTCAACAGAAAATTTAGTTATAAGAGCAAAATTAAGGTCTGAAAACTCAAGTTTTGCAAATGTAAGTTCTGATTATAACACAACCCCATTTTGTGTTTTACCTATTATTGACAATGTCAATAAGACAATCGATTTGCAAGTGACGGGTGCTTTCCCTCCATACAGGTATATTTGGGAAGGAGTAAATGCCCCGAGTAGATTTATGACCACCTTTGTTGAGGGTCAAAACTTTGTAACCATTTTTGATAGTCAAGCAAACAAAGTGCGTCGTATGTTTTCCATTGGCTCAGACTTGAATTGGACTAACCTTTACCTTTCTGATTATTCTAACAAGACACTTTCGGCGCTTACAACAGCAGGAAAAAAATGGGCAAGCGCAGAAATCGGAACTAACTTTGCCCCCACATCAACAAGCTGGGTTGAATATATTATTGAAAAACAAGCTGGCGGTCAAAAAGCTTTTGGATTTGCCGATGCAAGCAGAACAATTAGAAGAACAAAACATCTAAAAACAGGGTTTTTAATTTCCAATAGAAACCTTCAAATAATTGACAGTGGAAGAGTGGTCTTAGCAATGGACTATTTAGACAAAGACGCTTTGAATCTTCAGTATTTAAATGGTGAAGTTGTTTGGTTTGTGAATGGGGAAGTTATTCACAGCTCTACTTTTGTTCAAAATGGAGATGTCAAAATTGCAGGCTTGGTGAAAAAAAGTGGCACATTGAAAAATGTTAACTATTCTACAAATCAACCAGCGTTACTTAACAGCTCTTGGGATGATATTTCAGAAACAGGTCAAATTGATGTTGACATCTCAAGTATCGCCGGAGTGGTGGGGCCTTTTCATTACATGATTTCTGAGCAGCCTATTCCGCATTTGAATGAAACCTATTCATTTTTAAAAGACAGTATTGCTATCCCGGTTGACAGCATTTCTTTTTACACTGGAAATGAAGTTGCCACAACAAAATCATTTACTGGACTCGCTTCAGGCACTTATTACGTGAGTGTTTTTGATTCTCAAGGCAATCGTTTGTTTGAAAGAAGTAAGACAATTCAAGCAGCATTTACTTTTGACAATCAAACAAATTTGGTGGCAAGTGGTACAAGGGTTAAAGCTATTGGTGGAGATGGTGTTGGATCGTTGGAGCTGTACGTTGATCAGAGACAGAATTCTGAACTCACAATTGAGCTTAGTAGAGTTAAAAAAGAGCAGTTCTATGGGTATTCTGTTTCTGATAACATTCAAAGCTATGCGGATATTACTTATGGGTTTTATTTACTTAACCGCAGATTATACACAGTAGAGAATGGAGTTCTTAGTACCTCTTTTGTTTTGATTAGAAGAAATGAGAAGTTGAGTCTATCAATTGACAACAATACGTTACTACTCAAAACATCAAACATGACTCTTAAAACGATTAGCTTGGGTACAACTTATCAATATAAAGTTGGTTTAGGAATAAAGAAGGGAGGAAATACAACAATTACGGCAAAGGGTCTTTGGGGTAAGAAGTACCATATTTATAGTACTATTCAACAGCATCTAATGTGTGACAATACAGCGCCGTTTAATTTAACATTTAATGTCTTTAGATATTTTCAAATCGTTCAACAGTCATATACTTACTCTATTTTTGATGAAAACAACAATTTAATCTACTCTGCAACAGGTGTAACAGGTACGTTACAAACGATTAATGAAGCCATTTTAGGTTTTCCTCTTACGGCAGGAGTATATACTGTTTCGGGCAATATTGCCCCTGGAAGTGCAACTTTTTCGGGAGAATTTTACCTTGGTAGTGAAACTGTTTGGGATTCCGAAGACATTTTTCAATATAATCAAACACCTAACTCTTATTCATTATTGAGTCAATTGAATGTCAACAATCAATTGGCAAATGCACGTTCAGTAAATAAGATGTCTCCATTTAGTCCTAGTACTGAATGGATTGAGTTTACACCTATTACCAATGCCTCAATTCAGCCGATTGATAATTATATTATTTTTGGAAATGTTTTAAGCTCTAATCAATTGCCTACTTTGACTGATGATTTTTTGTATTTCAAAAAGATAAATGCGAATAATGTATTGATTGCTGGCTATATTAATGGGCAGTTTTTAATAACTAATAGGCCTGCTAATTTAAAAGTTAGGGTAGTAATTCTTCAAAATGAAATCAAAATTTACTTCAATAATTTACTGTTTGGATCATATGTTTCAACTCCACAATTGAGAAACATAAGGTGTTTATCAACAGCTGAGAATGATGGTTACCTTAATGTCGTAAGTTCTTTTAATTGTAAAGAACCTATTTACTCAAAACTTGACAGGAAGGTTACAGGAGCGGTTTATCAAACTCTTTCAAATAAACTGTTTTTTATTTTTGAAAATGAATACAATAATTTAAATTCTGATTTAATGTATAATGTATATTCTGAATTAGATAGGGTTGTACCCGTTATAAATGGCATTCAACAATCAAAGAACTTGGAGTTTGGTGATAACAGATATATCTTGGATGTTTCATCTCTGGCACAAGGGTATTATTTATTAGAAGTTTTTAATAATAAAGGAGAAAAATTCTTTTTAAAATTTGTCAAGTAATGAAGGTTTTTATATCTGTTTTTTTAGGAATTTGTCTGTTTGCTCTTTTGGAAAGTTGTAAATCGAGCAACAACTCTCAAAAAATTGGGTTCATGGAGAATATTAAAGTTTTCGAAGAGTTTACTATGAAAAAGGATTATGATTTAAAAATTGAAGAGGATATTTCTAAAGAGGTTCAAGTTTTAGATTCTATACAATTGCTTGTCAACAAAATGAGTATTCAAGGTAATCAAGAAAATTTAAAACAATTAAAACAAGAGTATTTTCAAAAACAAGAACAATACAATCAATTGTTTAAGAATCTATCTACAAAATATACAACTGAGGTTAACGATAGATTAAATGGATATATCAAAGATTTCTCAAATAAAAAAGGATATGATATTATTCTAGGCTCAGGTGGCGAGGGGAATGTAATGTTTACAAAAGAGAAAATTAATATAACGGATGAATTGATTATATACATTAACGAAAAATATTCTAATTGAAATATTTACTATTTATATCATTTTTTATAACTGTTTCATGCTCTGAAAAAAAAGTAGAGGATCACAGTTTTTATGGTAAAGATGAAGGGGCAGAAGTATTAAGTGATGAAACTGATTTGTTGACTTATAAAGAAAACAGGAAGAGTTCTTTGAGCATGAAAATACAAGATATAAGGTATAGTATTTCTACAATTAATGGCTTGGATTATATTCAGAGAACGGGGAACAAAATAGCTGATAACGATAAAAGTCTCTTAGAAAAAGAGTCGGTTCTAATGTTAGAGTTTTTATCTGAGAATAGCCTTAAAAACATTTTTGAATCTGAAAATTTACAATTTGGTAAAGATGATGCCATTAAATATCTAATTGGAGATATTTTAAATGATTTAACAATCAATCAAAGTGGTAAAGAGATTAAGCCCCATTCATTGAATTATGAAGGGCAAATTGGAGCAATGAACCTGTTAAGAGTAACTTTTTATACACAAGGCTTAGACCTTAGTTCTCCATTTCAAATAGAATATTACGACCGGTTTTTTGGTAAGGGGATAATAAAATTTAAGAGTAATAAAAATACATTAATAAGTACACTATGATTTTGAAAATTAGAAATAGTAGAGCTTTCAAAGGTTTAAGTTTGATGTTGGCAATGACCATTTTTTTTGAAATTGTAGCACCAAATCAAGCGCTAGCCTTAACAGGAGGGCCTGCTCAACCGGAATTTAATTCTTTTACACCAATTGGTGTTTCTGATATGGTGGATTTATCAAGTGGTGACATGTCTTATAATATTCCTTTATTAGATGTTGGTGGGTATCCTTTAAATATTTCTTATTCTGCCGAAGTGGGAATGGATCAAGAAGCTTCTTGGGTTGGACTTGGGTGGAATTTATCTGTTGGGCAAATTAATAGAAGTGTTAGAGGTTTACCCGATGATTTTAAAGGGGATGAAATTAGATATGAAAATTATTTAAGACCAAATATAACTACAGGAGCAGATTTTAAATTTACACCATCAGTTGCAGGTGTGGATAACATAATAGGAACTTCAGATGATGAGGCTGGTATTTTAACACTTGGTGTTTCTGCGATATATAACAACTACTCTGGGTTTACAATTAAACCAAGTGTTGGAATACAAATAGATTTAAATGACAATGTTTCAGTTGGGTTTAGCGCCTCTTCTGGACCAGATGGACTGTCTATCTCTCCCTCTTTATCTATCCATGAGAAATCAACGAAAAAGTCAAAAAGAAACAATCAATTAGGAGTGAAAGCTGGTGTTGCATTTAACTCTAGACAAGGGTTAACATCAGCGTCATTGAATATGACAAAAAGTTCAAAATACCAAACAAAAGAACAAAAACTGAATGGAACGAGTAGCAAAAGTAATTCTTCAATAGGTTCAAGTATTGGTTTTACGGACCAACTCTACACCCCTACCCGTCGAGTAGGTATGGTAACAGGTAGTTTCACTGTTAATGGAGCTTTTGGGGGAGAATTGTTTACTGTAGAAGGGCAGGGTCAAGTAACTGCTTTTGGAACAATTGTAAAGGTGAAAAAATCAGAGGAGGACAAGTTGGTAAAGTCTTACGGCTATAACCATACTGATTTAGCAGGGGAATACGATGTTCTTGATTTTAATCGAGAGAAAGACGGTTCTTTTAGTGTGAATAGCACTAATTTACCGATTACAAACTACACCTATGATATATATTCGGTACAAGGTCAGGGAGTTTCGGGGATGTTTAGACCTTTTAGAAATCAGGTAGGATACGTTTATGACGCACGTGTTGATGATGGTTCAACGTCAGGAACTTTTGGTTTTGAAGCAGGTACAGGTAATGCTGTTCATTTAGGTTTAGATGTTGAAGTATCAAATGTACAAAGTCAATCTGGAGTGTGGAAAGAGAATAATAGAATTATCGACCATTTAAAAGAAGATTATAGTTATAATCTAAATTACGAAAAAACACATTATAAAAATGTTGGGGACTTGAGTGCAGATGAGGATTTTAACGTTTTCACTGATTTGGGGAGTTACCAGCCGATTAGAATTCCTTTTTATGGTAATCAATATAATAGATGGGCAGCAAATGAGTATGAAATTAAAAGTACTGCTACCGGCACAGTTGAGACCGTTGGTATAGGTTCAAAAATAAAAAGAACCCAAAGACAAAAACGAAATCAAACCATTTTTAATTTGACTAAACAGGACTTGGAAAACGGAAAAGGTTTTGGCCCTTACCCTCAAGAGTATTCTCTTCCAAGTCAAGCTAAATTACACCATACTGCAGAGGTACAAATCACAAGAAACGACGGGGCAAGGTATATTTACGGCTTACCCGCCTATAATTTAATTAAAAAAGAGGCCACTTTTGCAGTAGATGCGCAAGGAGACTGTGGAACAGGTTTAGTAAATTACAATCCTATTTCTTTATCTATACCATCAACCTTGCCTAATGACCAGTACTTAAATAGAACTTCGACTCCTGCTTATGTTCATACCCACTTGCTAACTTCTGTTTTGTCAACAGATTATCAAGACAAAACAAATAATGGTCCTTCTATCGATGACCTAGGGAGTTATACAAAATTCTCTTATGTGAAAATGAATGATGCATACGAATGGAGGGTTCCTTTTGGTTTAAGAAAGGCGACTTATAACGAGGGGCTAAAGACAAATGTTAAAGATGACCAAGGTAATTATGTGTATGGAGTTAAAGAACTTTACTATATAGATAAAATTGAAACGAAAACTCATGTCGCTATTTTCAAATATTCTCCAAGAAAAGATGCTAAAGGTGTTATTGGAGAGAATGGCGGAATTGACCCAGGACAAAATTCTTACAAGTTAGATAAAATCATATTATATTCAATCGGTGAGTATTATGAGGCAGGGTTATCTACCCCTGCTTTAAACCCAACTCCTATTAAGGAAGTTAATTTTGAGTACTCATACTCTTTATGTCCAGATGTTCCTAATAATTCTGGACAAGCTCCGACCGATAATGAAATTTCTAATTTTGGTGGTAAGCTAACATTGAAAAAAATCTATTTTACTTATAGAAAATCTTTAATGGGGAAATACACGAATTACAAATTTAACTACGATGAATTTAAAGATGGTAAAGATGAGTACAGTGACCTGATCACTAATTTAGAATTGAACACAAATTTTATAGGTTCAGGAACTGCAAGAAACCCGTTCTATAACATCAAGGGGTATGATTCATGGGGAATTTATAAACCAAATATTGGTGGGTGTATAAATACAGACGAGTTAACTGCTGCTGAATTTCCTTATACAGAACAAAATAAATCAATTCAAGATATCAGGGCCTCTGCTTGGTCATTGTCAAAAATTTCTTTACCATCTGGAGGGAGTATCTCGATTAATTACGAGTCCGATGATTATGCATTTGTGCAAAACAAGAAAGTACAACGCATGTTTAAAGTCAGAGGAGCAGGTCATATAGCTGATGGGGCTACACATATGAGTACGACAAATTTATTGAATAGCAAGGCTCTTTATAATGTCCCGTTAGTAGATATACACAAGAAATTTATTTATGTTGAAGTAGATAACAATTCAACTTTGACCGTTAACGATTATTTAGGAGATATTATAGATGAGCCAATCTATTTTAGATTCTTAATGAATATGACTCAGCTAGGAGGAGTTGCAGGGACGGAAGGAACTGCAAAATATGATTATGTGAGTGGGTACTTTCAGATAAAAAATATCGCTGATGCTCAATTTTTCTACCACAATTCTATACGATATTTGAGTATTCCTGTTAAATTAGTTGATAAGGAAGGAGGATTATCACCCGCACCTCTAAAAGTAAATCCCTTCTCTAAGGCAGCGTGGAATTTTGGCAGGAAGTATCTTAATCAGCATGTCTATGCGGCCCAGCCCAATGGTAATTCAGAGGATATTCCAGCAGTAGTGACAGAACTTCTTTCCCCCTCTGTTTTAAGTAATCTAATGGAAGTTTTTGAAGGTCCGAATGGAACTTTAGAAAATAAAGGGGTTGGTAAAAGGTTTATGAAAGATAAGTCATGGGTACGGTTAATGGAGCCAGACCAACAAAAATTAGGAGGTGGTTGTAGGGTTAGACAAGTTAGAATGAGTGATGTTTGGGCAGAAATGAATAATCTAGGACAAGGGCAAACCAGTAATTATGGACAGAATTATAAATATGAGCTTGCTAATGGTTTAACTAGTGGTGTTGCTTCCTATGAGCCAATCGGAAACAAAGAGAATCCATTTGTTCAACCTGTTCCAACTACGGTAAAACACCTTTTAGCACCTGATGAAGAGAATTATATTGAGAAGCCGTTTGGTGAATCATTCTTCCCTAATCCTAAAGTTACTTATTCTAGAGTGACTGTTTCAAATTTAATCGATGCAACAAACTCAGGTTACGAAGTAAAAAGACTTCATAGAACAGGAAGTGTGGTTACAGAGTTCTATACAACAAAAGATTACCCTACAATTGTTGATCAAACAAAATTACAAGCTGAAGAAGATAATCAACAAGTGCTGGATAACTTATTGAAATTAAGTGTTCGAAAACATTTTACAGCTTCACAAGGTTACGTTATTCATTTGAATGATATGGATGGTAAACAAAAGTCTCAGCGAGTGTACGCTGAAGATCAAACGGCACCAATTTCAGGAGTTGACTATCTATATGACAGCTATTCTTCACCCTTAGGTTTTAACGCTAGTTCTTCCCCCGAGATAAACAAGGGAAGACTTAATAATTTGGTTCCAACTATAAACCCCGATGGTACCATTGAAATGAAAGTAATCGGAGTGGAGGTTGATATTGTTAATGATTTTAGAGAAAATAAAACCAAAACTAAAATACCTGGTATTAATGGGAATTTAGCAAGCTTTTTTGTAAGTGCAATTCTAGGTTTAGTGCCTATACCTCTCCCTGATTATTCACAAACAGAAGATCAATTTAGATCAGTGTCAACAACTAAGGTGATTAATACTTTTGGAATTCTGAAAGAAACGATAGCGTATGATGCTGGGGCTACTGTTTATACCAAAAATGTAGCGTGGGATGCTGCAACTGGAGAGGTGCTTGTTACAGAAACGGTCGATGAGTATAACGATAAATATTATACTTTAAATTATCCTGCTCATTGGTATTATCAAGGAATGGGACAGGCAAGTAGAAACTTAGGCTTAAAAGGTAATATTATTGGCTCGGGTAATATATATACGATGACCAGTCCTTATAATTTTGCAGATTACTTTACTCCAGGAGATGAGTTAATCACAAATACTGGCCAAAAAGCTTGGGTTGAAGAATTTGTTCCAACAGGTTTTAAGTTAATAGATTTAAACGGAAACGCCATTGTCGGAGCAACAGGTTTTGAGGTGATTAGGTCGGGGCATAGAAATCTTCAATCTGCCGGGATTATGAATGTAACTTTGATGCAGAATCCTATATTCGACAACTCAAATAACTTGAGAACTGATTTAGGTGGAGCCTTCCTGGCTTCAAGTAATTGGGTTGATTGGGAAATTATTAATGCCGGAGCTGTAGATTACTCCGATTATTGGCCCGTTGATTGTGAATGTGGCGTAGAGCCAGGTTTGGGTATTTATAATCCATATGTCATTAATGAAAAAGGTGTTTGGAGAACCAAATCATCTAGAACATACCTTACAGGAAGAAATAGTTATGGTGATGTCACTCCTAGAAGACAAGGTTTTTTCACTAAATTTTCGCCAATGTATCAATTGTCTGCTACCAATGAATGGACTAAAGATTTTACAGATTGGACTTTTGTTGCAGAAGTTACAAAATATAGTCCTTATGGCTTCGAGCTAGAGAATGCAGATGCTTTAAATAGATATTCGGCAGCTCAATACGGTTATAATAATACTTTTCCAATAGCTGTGGGAGCAAATACAAAATATCGAGAGATAGGTTTTGATGGTTTTGAAGACAGAGACTTCCCTGGATGTCCAAGCTCTGCTCATTTTCAATTTGAAGATGGAGAGTTAGTTAAAGGAAAAGCACACACAGGACTTTATAGCATTAAAGTACCACCTGCCTCAATGCTGAAGTTAAAGAAAAAGTTAGAATGCCCTACTATTTCAATTGATGGGAACGGTGGAATTGATCCTAGCATCCCTACAGAGTAAAATTAAAAAGAATGAAAGAAATAAATAAAATTATCAACACTGTTTTTAAGGCACGGGTAATTGGGCTGTTGATTATAATGTTTAGCTCCATGCAGGTACTTGCTCAACCAGGTTACTTAAATGGTCCTACTGTGAGAAGTGATTACTTTGGAAATGAAATATTCCGCTATTGGACAAATCCATTATGCAATGGGATAGTTAATTATAAGATAACATTTAATAAGACTGTAAAAAACGTAAAAGTTAAGTATGACAGTGGTTCGTCTGAATATATTAACGGTTTTAGTGGCGAATATGCAGCCGGTTCATCTATATATTGGAGTCATACTTTCGCAAAGAGTAACTCAGGAGCCACAGTCCATATAGCATTGAATTATAAAATACTTTTTGGCTGGGATTTTGCATCATCCATTCAATACTACGGACACCTTGGAACTACCCCATCAGCCCCTTTAATCCCGCTTAGCTATACCGTAACTAATGACAACTTCAATAACTTTACATTTACTTACACAGGTCAAGCTTTTACTGGTGGTTATACCTTTAATTTTGGAGACGGAACATCTATCTCAGGAGTTGGTTTAAATCCTGGAGATGTAATCGCTACGAACAAATATTATTGTCCTGACCCTGCTATTCCTTCTATTTTAACGGAACTATCTTTGTTAGAAAGCATAGGAAACCTTACTTGTTCAGGTCAATTTAAAAGAGAGTATTTTTACCCCGCTGATTTATGTGGTGAGTTCACAGGGTTTACAGCAGAAAGAGACCCTTCAGCTATTCCCCAGAATGACTTACTTTGTGAAGTAACAACCTCAAACACAACTAACTCTACACTAGCAGGAATGGTTCTCTCGCACACGATAGATTTTGGTGATAATACACCAATTGTTAATGCTGCATTAGGTCAAATATTACCAACACATGCGTATGCCCAGCAAGGAACATATACAATTACAGAAACAATTGAAATTAGTCCTGGCTGTTTTTGTGTTAAAACAACTATTTACAACACTGCTGCTCCTTGCTTTGATCTTTCAGTTATGACAGTTCAAGAAAGTTTAATAGATGGAGTATTCAATTATACTATAACCCCTTCTACATATATAGGTTCGGTAACTGATTATACTTTCAGTTCTATCACCATTAATTTTGGAGATAATACCATTGAGACTTTCCTTCCTGGAGAAACAATCTCTCATGTTTATCAACAACCAGGCAACTATGTTGTATCACAAACAATTGTTTACACTGATGAAT
>TARA_R110002072_G_scaffold22432_5_pt1 | contig 14827 bp, 15 predicted proteins | sample TARA_R110002072 | Tara Oceans TARA_R110002072 (sample SAMEA4397118) | marine metagenome | biome: Polar Biome; feature: [SRF] surface water layer (ENVO:00010504); material: water (ENVO:00002006), including particulate matter (ENVO:01000060) such as... | depth 5 m | reverse complement strand
CCACTTCTATTTTTTGGCTTATGCCTTGGGCGGTGCTGTTGGTTTTATCGGTAACCACTTCTAAACCAAGTGAAGTGGCCAATTTACTTTCCACTTTACTGTTAAACGCCCCCGTATCGAAAATAAATTCTCGTTCCGTGGTGTCTGTGTTGAGTCGCGCTTTGACAACAATAAGTTCCTTTCGCCATTCAAAAGGAATGGTTTGCACGTAATTCTCTCTTGTAATCTCTCCATCTGTTAAGAGCTTGACATTTTTCAGGTAAGAGCATGAAGTAAAAATGTAACAAATTAAAATTAAAGAAAGCTTGAGTGTTTTCATTTATTTTTGGGTTTTGTAAAGGAGTTTTCAATTTTATGTTGCCAAAAAAGTAGTAAGGGGATACCAATGAGTGAAGGCAAGGCAAAAGCGATAAAGGGATTCATTAACTCAAAACGGGTAACCATTGTTGATAGAAAGGCAGTGAGCGTTGCAATATAGCCCCCCATCATATTGCCAATATGCCCCAAATACCAATGGTAAGCCTTTTTTGGTCGCACTATGAAAGGCTTTAAATTGGTGTAGGTAATAAGCAAACCGCCTATGCCAAAACCAATGGAAAGCAAGGCACCTGCAAGGTTATTATTGGGTTTGAATAGATAATACAAACCCAGTCCAATAAAAATTATATTAACTATTCCATTAACAATCCCAGCCGTCCAATCGTACCATTTTGGTTTTTGATGCTTATGAAGCTTTTTGAGCCCTAAGAATCTAACACCTGCAAAAACGCTGTAATAACTCAAGAAAGCAATTAAGAATAAAAAGCGATTAAAACGATAACTAGCCACCATGATTCCTGTAACAAAAACCAAGGTCATTGCCCAGAAATAAATACTTCCAGCCCTGCGATGCAATTGTCTTCCTTTCTGACTAAAAAGCGCCAATGCTCCAGTTAACAATGCGATACTTCCTACTATAATGTGTAGATAAAGAGTGTATTGAATGACGTTTTCCATCAAGATCCTGCTTAAAATTTGATGGAACAAAATTGATCTAAAAATCGCTACATAAATCTGTTTTACCTTGTTTTGGGAAGAATGGATTCCTATTTGGGAGGAATGGGAACTCGTGAAAAGGGAAGTTATTTTTTTTGCTGAAAAAGTTGAATGAGCTTTTCAGACTTAGTTCGAGAAACAGGTATTTTTTCTTCAATATTTTCTAAAACAAGTTCAAAATTTCGGGCATTCCCTTCTACCTTTTGAAGGTGGCTCAAGTTGATTAGGTATCGGTTGTGGCATCTAAAAAAATCATAGGCTAAAAGTTGTGCTTCAATGGATTTTAGACTATTTCTGATAAGCTCTCTTTGTATTTCCTGGTTTTGAGGATAAAACACCTCCACATAATTTCCTTCAGATTTCACAAAATACAAGCTTGTAGGTGTGATTTGCATAGCAATTTTATCATTTTCTGCTACCAACACTATTTTATCCGGTAAAGTAGCGTTTGTTTTTTTTTGAGGTAAGGGGTTCTTCCTTTTCAGTAGTTCTCGATTCAATCTCTCTGCTTGTCGTCTTTTAATTTTTTGATGATAATTTTGCTCGTAAAGTACCAAAATAAGAACAGGAAATAAACTAATAGCTAAGGTACGTAAGACTACTAAACTGAATAAATCGAACTTATTGACTTTTGGATTAAGTATTAAAAAAAGTGCGAATATCACGAGAGAAATCATTGCGAGAACAAAGAGAAACAGCAAAATCTCATTTTTAATGTTCCAATTTTCCCTAGTAGGCCTACCTAGTAGTTTTATTAACGCAGTAACGCTGCTCAATACTGTAAGCCCAACAATGGCAGCGAAAATAAAGCTCCAAATAAGCAGTTGGTCGATAGAAAAAGTATCAAACTCGAAGGGCTTGAGTAACACTAAAACTAAAAAAGTTATAATCGAAGTCAGCAGAACACTGTACCGATTGAAGATAAAAGGATGTGGTTTATTCAGTATGCTTAGAATTTTCATTAATCAGTCAATACTGGTCTATTTAAATTTTGTTCAACGGTTAGTATAAGAGCAGTAGCGGATTTCAAGGTGATTATCTGTCCGCCACCACAAAAGTTTATTAAATGACAGACCTTGAATTTGCCACTTCACCCGCTATTGCTTTTATACAATGTTGTAAACTGGTTTTATTATTAATTATTTCTCCCACAAGATATATTTCGCAAACTTTATTAATGTAGCACTGTAGTTTTTTCTGTCAAAAGCCTTTTGTTTGAATTCTTCCATTAACTTTTCATCAATCAGGCGTCCCTTTATAAATACTTTCTGAGGGTTTTTAAGTGCTGATAAATTATCTAAAGGATTTTCCTTTGTCAAAACCAAATTTGCATATTTTCCGCTCTCAACGGTGCCAAATTTTTTAAATTCGTCATATATCTTTGATGGATTCACTGTTGCCGTTTTTAATGCTTCATAATTATTCATCCCGGCCAACTTATAAAATTCTAACTCCTGATGTATTGAAAATCCAGGAGCCGTATTCAATACGCCTGCATCAGTGCCACAAACAATATTTACACCTGCCTCGTTAAGTTTTCTTACAATTTCTATATGAAAAAGATGTTGGTCGTTTGTCCTCTTTGTAACGGTATTATCATTTGCTTTACGCTCTATCCATTTTTCGTAATCCCCCATATATATCTGTCGTATAAAAGGATTAATATAAAATGCCTGCTCAGAGGTAAGCACTTCCTCTTCTTTATTCAAAATTTCCGTAATATTAAAAAATACGGTCAAAGTAGGACAATGGGTTTGATGAGATGATGCGTAACCTTGGATGATAGAAGTGAGTTTGGTACTATCTAATTTATTTTCCAAAGCTTGTTGAACAATATCTTCTGTATGTTCTATTGTAGATATGGAAGGGTTAAAGTGATACTTATAATCTGCTTCAAAACTGGGATGGGCAACAATTGGTATTTCTGATATAACTGACTGTTCGATTGTTGCATTAAAAATATCTTGAGGTAATCTGTTGTAAGTTTTGATATAATCGTAGCCTTGCTTCTTGAACTTTCTAACCAGCTCCTTAGCTTCAATAGTAGTATGTATTTGTTTTTTTTCTACACTTTTATCCGAAGCACCTGTGAATTGTGGACTAGATGTAAAAAGTATGGGGCCAATAAGTACATTTGAATTGATGTTGTCTCGTATTTCTAAATGCATTGGCATACCCAATAAATTTCTAACAGTTGTTACACCATTAGCAAGGTATAATCCAAGCTCATATTTGTCCCAAAGATGAATATGCATATCAATCAATCCGGGTGATAAAAACCCTCCCTTTCCATCAATAACTTTAATATTATCTTGAGCGTTTGTGTCTGAAATTGTCTTAATAAACCCGTTTTCAATAAGAACTGTTTTATTCCACAAAACAGTATCATTCGTCATTGGTATAATGTTCACATTCTTAATTAAATAGGAATTATTCAATAAATCCACGTTGTTTTCAATTTTGAGGTAACTGGTTTGTCTAACCTCAATCTTGAGAATAATCCAAGCAGAAATAAATACAATAGTTATTACAATTAAAACAAAGAAAATTATTTTTTTTATGTATTTCATTATTTCAAACTTGTTTACAACATTAGTATATCCAATATGAACTTCTATCTATTGTTGATATGTTCCATATCTGTTATACTGATTTATTTTATTTATTGCGTATATACAACCAATAGGGTGTCTATACCTCATGTTTTAGATGTATTCCCAAATATATCACTTTTTATAGTTAGATCTCAAATCCAATATCGGCTTTTGTAAATGGCTTGACTTTATAAAAAATTATCTTACATAATAACGCTGTGAACTTCAGCCTCTCTTAAGCAGGGCGTTACCACAATTTTTTACAAATTATCCAACTGATTGCTTTGTTTATCATCACTGATGGTCCAGAAAAAACCAATAAAGAAAAACCGGTCGGCAGTGGGTGTGATGGCACGCCTGTCAAAAGTCCCGTTTGCATTGGGGGTGTTGGCATATTCATACCCAAACACATTTTGAGTCCCCAGCAGATTGGACACTGAAAAGTAGAGAATTTGTTGTTCGCTAAGCAAATACGCCCAGTTAAACGCCAGACTGTTATAGGCTTTTGTTTTACCGTTCATAAATATTGTTTCGTTGGGGTTTTTATAGGGTCTGCCGGTATGAAACGTATGAGAAAAACCCAGTTGAGAGCGCCAGTTTTGCACCCAATACTTAGTTACCAAAGAAGCGGTGTGTTGTGCCACAAATGGTGGTGTGGCTTGTTTTGGAAAGTTGCGGTACAAACGTTCTGTATCGATAAAAGAATAAGAAACCCAATACTGCAGGTTCTTCACAGTCTTATTGTCCCTCCAGAAAAAATCGAGTCCGGCGGCATAGCCGTTGCCGGTGTTATTAAACTGAGCATCAAACTGCACAGTCTCTCCATCAAAGCGAATGAGGTCCTTATAATCTTTGTAATAGCCTTCCAGGCGCAGGGTGCGGCCATTGTTGTTGTACTGATAATTTAAAATATAATGCGTTGCATTTTCTGATTGTAAGCGGCTGTCGTATTTGAGGTAGTCATGTTTTGGGGTTTGGGAAAAACGACCATAGGCCAATGCAAACTGACTGTTTTCGCCCGATTTATAAGCCAATGAAACTCTGGGTGACAGGCGGGTTTCATCAAGCAAAAACTGCTGTGAGGCTCTTACCCCCACTTTTGCAGCCAAATTTTTTGAAAAGAAAAAATCTCCTTCTGCATAGATTGCCAGGATGTTTGAAGAGAAATCGCTCTCAAATTGACCTGTTGTATTTTTAAAACGTTCCTCAAAGTGGGTACTGAAAAAATCGGCTCCCACATCGAGTTTGATGCTGTTTGAAAAACGCCGACTTGCTTTTGACTTGAGGTGAATGGTGTGCTCATCATTTGTTACTTGGTCTGCATCAATAAAAATGGTATTGCTTCCATAACCATAGCTCAATCCGTTGTAAAACTGCCAATTGTTGTTCCAGTAGCTTTTGTAAGAGGTGTTTGTATAGAAGTTATTGTTTTTTAAATCGATGCGTTGTGCTGAGGGACTGTTGATGCTTTCCTGATTGAAATCAAATGAAGAGGCATCAAAGGCTGCATAGGATTTTAAAATGCCCTTATCAAATCTGTTTACATACACAGCCTCGCCGCTTATGGATTCAAAGGCTTTGTTCCAATTCAGGTTTTGTGGAACCAGTGCCTGGTAAGGTTCCAGATTGATGTAGGCGGTGTTAAAAGTAAAACTACTGCTTTCCTTTTTGATGGAATGGCCCACCCCCAGCCCAACGGTCATTAGTGAAATATCCGTTTGGTTTTGTTCGGCTTCGTCTTGGGTATTTAGAAGCAGCACACTGGAAAGTGCCTCTCCATATTCTGCACTGTACCCACCTGTTGAAAAGGAAATTCCGCTAAAGAGAAAGGGCGAAAAGCGCCCCCGTGTGGGCAAGTTTTGCACAGAAGCCCCATAAGGTTGTGCTACCCTGATGCCGTCTATAAATGTTTGGGTTTCATCTGCTTCACCACCTCTCACAAACAACCTGCCGCTCTCCCCAACGGTTTGTGCGCCAGGAAGCGTTTGCAAGGCGCCCACAATATCACCGGCACTTCCGGCGGTGGTGACGATATCAAGTGGCTTTAAAACCGAGTTGCGTGCTTTGTCACCGGCTTCAAACGTTCCGGCAGAGAGTACTACGGCATCTAGGGCGTCCACGCTTTCGCGTAAGCGAATGTTGATGTCTTGCAGTTCGCTGACTTCTTTACTTATTTTGAATGTTTCAAAAGAGAGGAAAGACACCTGAAGGGTTTGCACTCCGGTTGCAAGTGTTGAAAAAGAAAAGCTTCCGTCTTCCCTGGTTATTGTGCCGTCATAAGTACCTTCAATAAATATGTTGGCCCCCATAATGGGATTGCCTTTGGGGTCTGTAACCTTTCCTGAAATGGTGGTTTGTGAAAACAAAAGAACCGGGAAAAAAATGAGTATTAAAATGTAAAGGTTTCGCATCTTGAATTATTTTGGTTCAAAGATGCGGTTTGGTGATTGCTTTCAGAAAAATACCTGACCCAATTGTAAGATTACAGGGATGAGTTGTCACAAAATATAAAGCCACTCTTTTGGAGTGGCCGTGAATTGATTTTCAGTACAATTTTCGCTTAAAGCGAAAGGGTTGCAGGGATTACTTCTTCTTTGAAGCAGTCTGCGTAGCCTTTTTTAACGCCGGTTTTGGCGCTGCCTTTTTAGGCTGTGGCTTGCTGTTTGACTTGTTTTTGTCCATAAGGGTTTGAATTAACCCAAATTATGCATTAGAAAATCTATTCCGGCTTGAAACTACTTCAAAATAAGGCGTTTCACTTGTATTTGGAGATTTAACCGTAGCGATGCTATGCCTAAATCTCCAAACACACTTATTTTATTGTATTTTCAAGCCTCATAACGAAGTTCTAATACATAATTTGGGTTTAAAACCAATGTAAATGTACAACAGAAATGAATTGTTGATTTTCCATTAATAAAAAATTAACTAAAAGTTTTTTAGCTCATATCACAGACCCTAAAAAATGCATAAAAACTTCATAAATAGTATAAAATAATATTTAATTTTGACACAATCCTCTCATTTTAAGTCATTAAAAGGAAGTACTTTTGAGCGCTTGTAACAAAAAACAACGAACGACTACTAATCAATCATAACTAACTATCACAATTACTTTGAACAAAGAACTTGAACATAGTTTTGTCACTCAACTGGAAGAGAACCAAAACATTGTGCATAAAATTTGCCGCTTATATACCAATGATGCAGATGCCCACAATGATTTGTTTCAAGAGATTACCATACAGTTGTGGAAAGCCTTTCCAAAGTTTAGGGGCGATTCAAAGTTTAGTACCTGGATGTACCGAGTGGGTTTGAATACAGCAATCACCCTGTACCGAAAGTCAAAACGCCGGGTTGAAACCCATGATTTTGAAAGTGTTAGTTTTAAAATCACGGCCGATGAATATGATGACACCGTTGAATTGCAGTTGCGATTGATGTATGATGCCGTAAAACAACTCAACGATATTGACAAGGCACTGGTGTTTTTGTATCTGGAAGACAAAAATTATCGAGAAATTGCTGACACATTAGGTATTACAGAGGTTAATGCCCGAGTAAAAATGAACCGTATAAAAGAAAAATTAAGAACAATCCTCAATCCGTAATGCTATGGATCAATTAGAATTATTAAAACAAAACTGGAAACAACGGGAGCAAGAGTACCCCAAGCTCAGCTACGACCAGATTTATGATATGTTGTTTAAAAAATCAACTTCAATTGTGAAGTGGATTTTTATTATAAGTGTCCTGGAACTATTGTTTTGGGTGGGCTTGTATTTTGTGACACCAAAATCTTCCTATGAAGTCATAGAAAAACTGGGAATGAAACCCTTTATGATTGCTTTCAATGTGGTTCATTACCTGATTGTATTGGTTTTTATCTACTATTTTTATAAAAACTATGTAGCGATTAAAGTTACCGAAAACACAAAAACCCTGATGGAACGCATCCTAAGCACCCGTAGAACCGTGCGTTATTTTGTGATTTATAATGTGGTTGCTTTTGCGATTACGCTGGTTGTTATCAATTACTTTTATTATACAAAGAGTGATGTATTGATGCAAGCACTTAAAGAGAGTTATGGAATGGTACCAACCGACCCGCAGTTTCTTACGATTTTTCTTATTTCACAAATTGTGGTGGGTGTCATTCTTGTACTTTTACTCCTTCTGTTTTATAGACTCGTATATGGAATTTTGTTGAGAAAACTCAAAAAGAACTACAAGGAACTGGAAAGAATAGAAATGTAGGGAATAGGTTTATTGTTTATTGTTTATTGTTAAGGGTTATTAGTTAATGGTTGCGTGTCTGATAAATTTGAAACTTGAAACAATCAATACTTCCACCGGCGTTTGGTGTTCATTTCTTCGGCTTTTTCAAGTTCTTCTAAGGGAATTACTTTTAAAAAGGATGGGTGTTGCTCGATGGCATGTTCCAGTTTGTTGACGATTTCTTCGATGGTCTCGTTATCATAATCAAATTCGAGAGGCTCTTTGATTTCCATTGACTGGAGGATGCCTCTTTTTTTGATGTTAATCCCTTTTTTATCAAAAGACCTTCTAAAGCCGTCAATCACGATGGGAACCACAATGGGTTTGTATTTTTTAATGATATGCGCCGTTCCCCTTCTTATGGGTTTCCATGGTTTTGTGGTTCCTTGGGGAAAGGTAATCACCCAACCGTCATTAAGCGCTTTTCCAATGTTTGAAATGTCACTCATCTTTACCTGCCTGTTGACATCTTTGCCTTTTTCACGCCAGGTGCGTTCCACAGAAATTGAGCCGGCATAAGCCAAAATCTTTGGTAATAGTCCCGATTTCATGGTTTCGCTGGCAGCGACATAATAGATGTTTAACTTCGGATTCCAGAGGTAGCCAATGTTTTTAATGGAGTCGTCTCGGCCGTGCAGACTCGCATTGAACACGTGAAACATAGCGACCACATCGGCAAAATAGGTTTGGTGATTGGAAACAAAAAGGACCCCTCTTTCAGGGAGGTTACGTATGTTATCTGAACCCTCGATTTGCAGTTCGTTAAACCCTTTAAACCGGCGATGGGTCATAGCGCCCATAATCCTGATTAACCAACGTTTTAAAAAAAGTATATGACCAAAAGGATTTTTTTTAAACAATCCCATAAATTAGCATTTGAGGTTGCGCTTTTCTATTAGAGAAAAACGGGTGGCTAATATACAAAAAACCTATTTTTAAAGCACTTCTTTTAACAAGTGTCTCACCTCACTTAAAATCATTGCCGTTGCACCCCATACCACATGATTGTTTAATTGGTAGGCAGGAACCTCAATATCAATGGCATAGGAAGTGGTGAGGGTTTTATTTACAATCACGCTGTCATCCAGGAAATGTGTTAAAGGAACTTCGATGAGCGCTTCCACTTCAGTGGGTTGCGCAATAAACTGAGGCAGGCTTTCAACAAAACCCATAAATGGCTGAACGATAAAATTGCTGGGCGGTATGTACATTTCAGTGAGTTGCTTGACCACTTGAATGTGTGCTCTAGGAACTCCAATCTCTTCTTCCGTTTCGCGTAAAGCAGTTTCAGTGAGGTCACGGTCTTGAATTTCAAACCGACCACCCGGAAAGCCCACTTGCCCGGAATGCACCCCTCTGTATGTTTTTCTGAGGATGAGAATTAAGTTTGTTTGTTGCTGTTCATTGGGATAAAACAGTGCCATCACCCCTGCTTTACTTGCATTTTTTTGGGATTGTGCAATTTTTTTAAGTTCTTGCAAGCGTTCCTGAGGAGCCATATTCAATTGAATTTCCTCGCCGGGTAAGTCCAAATTTTTTAACTTTGAAAGTGCTGTTTTAAACCTGTTAAACTCCATTGATGAAAAAATATATCCCAGTTATTTGCCTGCTTTTTTTGTTTCTGAATTGTGAAGATAAAAAAAATACCCCTGATACCGGCAACACTTCTGTTGAAGATACCCTTCAAGTCATTGAAAAAAACCAACCTGAACCTCCCAAAGAAACCCTAAAAGACACGCTCGACCCCTTGGTGTCCTTAACAAATGCCACCCTGGAAGCCTTTTTAACCGAATATGGCAAAGAGAATCCGGAGCGATTTGTGACTCTGGAAACTACAGAAGGCATTATCAAACTTGAACTTTACAACAACACCCCACTTCACCGGGCGCATTTTATTTATTTGATTAAAAGCGGCTACTTAAACAGCACAGTATTTCACAGGGTGGTGACCAATTTTATTATTCAGGGTGGAAACAGTGACCGTATGGAAACTGCCCGAATGCGAGGTAAAATGGGCAACTATACCTTACCGGCAGAAATTATTTACCGCCACAACCGGGGCGCTCTAGCAGCTGCCAAAGAATACAGAGAAAACCCCGACGACCGCTCCTCCCCTTTTGAGTTTTACATCGTTCAAAGTTCGAATGGTGCGCATCATTTGAATAAAAATTATACTGTTTTTGGCAAAGTAATCTCAGGGATGGAGGTGGTGGATGCCATTGCAAAACTGGAAACAGATGAAGGCGACTGGCCACTACACAATGTGAATATTAAGGCAACGCTGGAGTGAGGCGCAACGGGCGACCTAACTTAAAAGTGGGTAAAGCCCACCTTGTTGATACCCACTCTAAGACCCAGCCCTGAAAGGGCGACCTAACTCAAAAGTGGGTGAAGCCCACTTCACTGACAACCACCACAAGACCCAGCCCTGAAAGGGCGACATAACTCAAAAGTAGGTGAAGCCCACTTCGCTGACAACCACCAAAAGACCCAGCCCTGAAAGGGCAACATAACTCAAAAGTGGGTGAAGCCCACTTCGCTGACAACCACCACGAGACCCAGCCCTGAAAAGGCGCCATACCTAATCCCATACATAACGTTCATCATAGGCTACATTATACTTTTTTAAAAAAGCCCGGTACTCTTCCTGAAACGTTTTCTTCCTGTGGTGTTCGTGCTGATTAGCGATATACTTAATCACTGTATCAACCTCTGAAGGATTTACCGAAAAAGCACCATACCCGTCCTGCCAGTAAAAATCCTCATACCCTATTCCCTTCGATTTTATCCACTTTGATGAGTTTGATTTAATCTTTTCTATCAGCGTCATCAATGCTATTTTCTTGGAAAGTTTACACAGAATATGAATATGATCTGTATAACCTCCAACGATGATGGACTGACTCTCCAGTCGATTGCATATTCCTCCCAGATATGCGTGTAGTTCGTTTTCCACGGGAGGATGAATTAGGGGTTGTCTGTTTTTTGTGCTGAAGACGATGTGGATGTAATTTTGTACTAAGGATTGTCCCATAAGATTGATTTTTTATGTCGCCCTTTCAGGGCTATTGTTTATGCGAAGGGCTGCACCCTTCTTTTAAGCGAGGGGCTACACCCCTAGTTAGGGTATGGCGCCCCTTCATGGCTACTGTTATTACTTAGCTTTTAAGCGAAGGGCTTTACCCTTCGTTATGGTATTTCGCCCCTTCAGGGCTTGGCTTTTGGCGTTATACTTTTTAGTGAAGGGCTTACTTCCATTCCTCACAAAAGTGTTGTTGGCGGTTACTATTCTGTTGTTTATTAGTGTGTGAATTTTACAAATGTTGTCCCATTAAATTTATAGGCCCCGTTTTCGTGTGTTCCAAGCCAGAGGTCGCCTGTGTTGTCTTTGTAAATGCTGAATAAAGTAATGTCTTTTGAATTATGCTGAACCGGGTAATGAGTGACTTTTGTCCCCTGCCCGTCCGGCAGGCGGGCATCATATTTCCAAACGCCATCCCGATAAGTTACAAACCACAAATGATCATTGTTGTCTCTCACTGTTGAAAGATACTCGTCCAAATTACTGTCCGTTTTCCCATCTAAACTCCCAATGCTTTCGTGTCTTGTGTAAAATGTATTGCTTTGTAATGTTGCGCTGTCGTAAACACTATACCGATATTCCGTATTGAACCAAAAGTCGCCATTTTTGTCTTCCGTAATTGAACGCACACCGTTTGCACCTTCGTTGCGAAATTCTGTCACATCTTCTTCAGTTATCCATTCAAATGATTTACCGTCATATCGGCAAACTCCAACAGGGTTTGTACCAAACCAAATGTTTCCTTTCCTGTCTTTATAAATGCTATAGATATCAAATGGATTGGATAAATTTGGTGGCTTAGGGAACTGCAATTCAAATAAAGTAGTACCATCATAGCGATATACTTTCCCCGTATTTTCATAAGAATATTTAAACCACATATCTGTTGAATCAAGTTTCCAGTTTTCACTGGGAACGGCCTTTAAAGTTGTGAATGTCTCTCCATTAAACTTTGCTATTTCAGAAGTTGCGTTTGCACTTGAAAAATAAAGGTTGCCAAATTGATCTTCTTTAATTTCATCAATTCTGTTGTTAAGCAAACCGTGTTTTGTTGTGTAATTAATCAATTCCTTTCCATCATAGCGATATACCCCGGTTTCCCAACTTCCAAACCAATAAACATTCTTTTTGTCTTGATAAACAACCATTATGCTCCTTCCCAGTTCTTTTACGGTGTCGCCTTTTACCAATTGTTCTTTAAGCTGCTCATTGCTTTTTTTCTTGGTAGCGGTCTGTCCATTGCACGATGTTAACAGCGTTAAAATGCTCAGTAATAAAAGTATGTTTAATTTCATAGTTGTCTGTTTCCTAGTTAAAGTGTTGTTATGGAGTGAACGTCAAGGTTTAGCGTTTATGAGGAGTAGCGGATTAAAAAGCACTTCCCTTCAGTTTGTCAATGAACCGCCAGAGGCAGTTACAGACTTTTAAAATGGTATTAAGCCCGCTATTTCTTGAACACGCCTTGTTGTGAATTCATACATTATATTTACCAATTTTTCTCCCACTTATTATTCTCGAGATAATACCTTTCTGATTTGTAAATTCTGCCATTAGGACACCTCCTATATGTATCCCAATAAATGCTACTAAATAATAGATGCCCAAAACGTGAATCTCTTCCATTGGTTTCTTTAATTCTTTGGGCCCTAATTCGATGATAAGTCCTGTCACTAAAGAAATTAAAACACAGATATAAAATATTAGATAAGTCCATTTTTGAAATTTCTCCTTCACAGTTAGGTTTCTAGTAAAAGGATTTTGAAACTTCATTTGTCCCAATGACGGAAGTAAGAGGCGAATACTAAATAATCCAACCAATACATAGCCAATATAAATATGCCAATCCCACATCGGTTGCCGAATCTTTTTTGCTAAGACAATTAGTTGCTCTTGTGATAATACTTGGTCGGTACCACTCAAATAATCTTGTATAATGGCAGCAACATTAAACTTATTCAACCACGTCAATCTCAAAAAGATAGTCAATAGTAATAAAGTAAATGATATTGCTATCGACCAATGAATTATGCGATATACTTTAGAATAATTTGTCTGTTCCATATTGTCTTGCATTAAGTTATTGAAATTTCTTATCTGTATTTGTATGAAGCACACCATTAGTTCATAACAAACACAAAAGTACTAATTACTCAAGGTCACCATTGCTCTTTCATTAAAAATCTATAGTATGCGTGATATACACCATTATATTGGTTATTGAAAATAGAAAGAGACACTCAATGGCCTTTTTTATTTGTGTGACAATCAATTTTACCAAAGGCAGACAAGCGTGCGGTAGCTTATGGATGTTTTGGTTAACCTATTTTTTGGGTCACAACAGTTTGATTTTATTTTTTTAACTGTCTAAAGCCCAATAAACTCATATAAATCAGCGTCATAGACAGCGTGATGTTGTTTATGTTTGCAACAATCTGAAACCCATTTGTCATCGCTACAAAAAAGAGGATACTTCCCAGGATGATGATGGATCCGGTCCAGGCGGGAAAGAATTTAGCTTTGATCACAGCAATTCCAAATAAGATCAACCCAAAAACATTAATAACCCCCGGAATCATATACATAGGATATGCTTCTACAAAAGCGGTTCCCGATAAGCCCGAATGCAATACTTGAATAGGCAAATGGACTAACGAAAGATAGGACAATGAAATCATTACCGTTGCAATAAGGCTCAAGGTTTTCTTTGATTGGTTTTGCACAAAGTGCAATCCCCATATCCCAATGCCGGCAAAGAGGTGAAATGCAGCGGTAAGATAATAACCGGTCGAATTGAAGCCGCCGTGGATTATTTCCACCACTTCAGACACCATCCAACATAAATAACCTAAAATGGCAGCAACTAATAAGTACTTATTTTTCATAATCTTTTAAGTTTTTATTGCCAAATCCTTCTTCTCCTCCTTTGGCGGATTCAGAGGATAATACTTCAGTGGTTGAAACAAATATAGCTAAAAAGGGTATTGAAGATTATTTTTTTTTGATGTATCACCTTGCCGTGAAGTTAGTTAGCTGCCACCTAACAGGCAGAGTGCATTTCTCGCAAAGCCGCAAAGCAATTCGCAAAGAACAGCAAAGCTAGCTGTAACCTGAATGCTGAAAGGTGTATATTGTATGTAGAATGCTTTAAGTAATAAACAAACCTTTGTACTTCTAACTTCTTATTTCAAACTTCAGAGAGGGTGTTGCTAATAAAAATAGTACAGGTCGATTCCTTAAACAACATATTATTTTTATAATTAAATTTGATCCATGATAATTCAAACCCCCTGATGATGATGGAGTTCACTGAAGGAATTTACACATTTTATGTTTACATCCTTACCAACAAATACAGGACAACTTTCTATGTGGGTGTGACAAACAATTTAAGAAAGCGTTTACAACAACACAAAGAGGCTATAGAACAACGTAAAAAGACCTTTGTAGCTAAGTATAATCTATCAGATTTAGTGTATTATGAAAAGCACGGATGGATACAACAAGCCATAGCCAGGGAAAAGGAAATCAAAGGATGGCGTAAAGAAAAGAAGCTGGATTTGATTCGTTTGATTAACCCTAACATGGAGACGTTGAATTATTTGTTTGATTAGGGTGCAAATCCCACTCTATTTGTCATTCCGATGCGTTTCATCCTCCGAAGCCAAAGCGAAGGATGGCAGCGAGGAAATCGAAGATTCAGCGTAGCTAATCGCACCATGCTGCTCACGCACCGTTACTGAGCAGCACGTGCTTACTCAGATGAGACCCTTCCTGCGTCAGGGTGACAAAAAAGGCCGCGTTATTTTGTCATTCCGACAAATGGGACGGCTTGTCGCGA
>TARA_R110002072_G_scaffold159343_2_pt1 | contig 14827 bp, 12 predicted proteins | sample TARA_R110002072 | Tara Oceans TARA_R110002072 (sample SAMEA4397118) | marine metagenome | biome: Polar Biome; feature: [SRF] surface water layer (ENVO:00010504); material: water (ENVO:00002006), including particulate matter (ENVO:01000060) such as... | depth 5 m | reverse complement strand
GGTAATGCAAGATTTATGACAATTAGAGAGATGCGAAAATTAACCAATGGCATAGGTCTTATTATGGGTAAAATCCCCAAAAGATTTAGTTTTAAAGATGAGATTATAAGAATTCCTATAGAAGGGCATGGCTTAACTATTGCGCCACCAAGATCAGGAAAATTTGTATCTTGCATAAGCCCAAATTTAGCAGCAACAAAAGATATTGGCTGGCATGGCCCTGTTGTATCAATTGGCCCTAAAGGAGAAGAATATAGCGTTTGGGCAAAGCATAGGGAAAAGATGGGGCATAAAGTAATATTAATAGATCCATTTAATGTGGTTAAAAATTTAGGTATCAATGCTAATCTTGATTATTTAACTAATGCTAACACTTATAATTTTAATCCGTTAGATTTTATAAGAGATGGCTCTGAAATGGTAAGAGACATTGGCGCTTTAATGGATGCTTTGATTGAGCCATCAAGTAGTGCAACCTCTGATAATGCTGAGCATTTTCAATTAGGTGCTAGACGTATTATTTCAGGGTTTATTGCATGGGTAATGGCAACTGAGCCAAAGTGTAATCAAAATCTAATTAAAGTAAAAGAGCTATTTAATCAGCCTGAAGATGAGCTTTTAGAATTATTGCAATCTATGTCTAACGCTGATTATGAATTTGGTTTTGGGCTTCCTCAAGATGCTGCTAATTTATTATTAAATATAGACTCAAGGGAGAGAGGCTCTTTTTTTTCAACAGTTACGAATGCTTTAAATTATTTAAAATACCCAGAGATGATTAATCATCTTAAAATCTCTGATTTTGATATGGAGGATTTATTAGATGGTAAAACAGATTTATTTATAGTTATACCTGGTAATTTAACTACAGATTTAAAGCCTTGGGCAAGGTTATGGGTTACATTGCCAATAGAGCTTTTATACCGAAAAAGACCTAAAGAAAGAATATTAATGATGATAGATGAAATGGCGTCACTTGGTAAAATCCCGCAGATTAAGAAGGCTTTTAATTTAAATGCTGGCTATGGGGTTTCTATTTGGGGATTTACTCAGAATATTAAGGATCTTTATGAGGTTTATGGGCAGTATGCTGCTGATGCTATGCTTGGTATGGCTGAGTTTGTACAGTTTTTTAATGTTGGGGCTTCTGATTTGTTTACGCAGAATTATTTGTCAAATGTTATTGGAAATACAACAGTTCTTAGTAAATCTGATGCAAAAGCTAATAATGGTTCATTTTGGAAAAATGGGAGTAGCCAATCATCTAGCTTGCAAGAAATTAAAACTAATTTAGTTACAAATAGTGAGCTTATTGATATTAGTAAGAAATGTATTATATTGATTTCAAATAAAGCAATATCTATAGTTAGAAAGCATAATACAAAAAATGTAGATATCAATCCATATTACATACTAGATTAAAATTATATAATCAAAAAACTCTAATAATATTTGTTTTTATCTTATAATTAAAACAAATAAATAACTTTACCTTATATTTAACGATGCTTTCTAGAAATATTAATAAAAAATACAATTCAATATCTAATGATTTAGCAAAAATGAGTGACGAAGAGATCCAGAATATTTTAATGGATTCTAAAAACATACGTTATGGAATAGGTGGGAGCTCTCAAAAAATTAAATTTAAAAACGATTTAGTGTTTGTGAAAAAGATACCAGTCTCTAATTTTGAATTAAGCTATATTGACAGTATGTCTACTGCAAATATTTTCAATTTGCCAATGTATTATCATTATGGTGTTGGTTCATTAGGTTTTTCAGTTTGGCGAGAATTAGAAACGCATTTGTTAACTACAAAGTGGGTTCTAAATGGTGACTGTATGAATTTTCCTGTTTTATATCATTGGAGATTAATTCCAGACGATAAACCAAAAATTGACTTTTCATATTGGAAAGATCTAGATGATTATTTAAATTATTGGGGAAATAACCATGAAATCAATAATAGAGCTAATCTATTAATAAATGCTAAGCATAGTTTAATTATATTTTTGGAATTCTTTCCTAAAAATTTAAGTAACGCAATGATAGAAAATAAAAATTTAAACGAAGAAGACACACTAATATTTTTAGAAACTGTAAATAATGATATTGAAAAAACCTTAAAATTTTTATCTAGCAAGAGTTTTGTTCATTTCGATGTTCATTTTGAAAATATTGTCACAGATGATAAAAATTTTTATATATCTGATTTTGGTTTAGCGCTAACAGATAGCTTTGAATTATCTAAGGTAGAAAAAAACTTTTTAAATGACCATAAAAATTTTGATTACGGCTCATATTATTATTTTTTTGTAAATAAAATATTAAATAATTATATTACTAGTTCAGACTGGGATGGCAAAGTTTTAGAGTATAATATTAGTATATTTAAAAAACATCTTCCAAAGAAAATCAGTGCCTTTATAGAAAATTATTATTATGTGGCATGTGAGATTCAAAAATTTTATATAAATATTATGAAAGATAAAACTACATTATATGATGGTTCAATGGATAAATTATTATGATTAATAAAAGTAAGCTACTTAAAGACTCTACGATTGGATTAATTACTCCATCTAGTCCTTTATTCCCGGGTAGATTAGAAGCTTCAGTTTCTTTTTTTGAAGATATTGGTTGTAAGGTAAAAGTTGGTAAAAATAACACTAAAGTTGATAGATTTTTGGCTGGCACTGATGAAGAAAGAGCTGAAGATATCATGCTGTTTTTTAAAGATTCCGAAGTTGATGCTTTGGTTGTAACAGGAGGAGGGGCTGGATCAATAAGAACATTACCATTATTAGATTATGCAGTCATAAAAAATAATTTAAAACCAATAATAGGATTCAGTGATACTACATCATTACAATTAGGTATTTACAGTCAAACAAAACTACAATCGTATACTGGATTTAGTTGTAAAGATATTGCTGAGCAAGAATCTATAGATCCTTTAACTGAAGATTCATTTGTAAATTGTTTTTTGAGAAAAAACTATAGTGTTTCTGGAGGAAGTACAGTAAATACTGGTCAAGTTAGCGCCACATTAATTGGAGGAAATTTGCAAAGTCTTTGTCATTTAATTGGAACAAGATTTCAGCCTGATTTTAAAAATAAGATTTTATTTTTTGAAGAAGTTCATTCTGAGCCATATGTAATTGATGGTATGTTAGCTCAACTATATTTAGCGGGAATTTTTGATGATGTATCTGGAGTAATTATTGGAAAGTTTAAAAGTTGTGAAGCTAAATTTTATCCTGAACGTGATGGAACATATGATGATGTAATTAATGATTGGTGTACTAAAATAAAAGTACCTTGTATTAAAGGTTTTCCATATGGTCATTTTGATAGCCGTGCCGTATTACCAATTGGTCAATTGGCGACCTTAGATGCTACAAGTTGTAAGCTGAATATTGTTTTTAATAATTAATTTAGAAATAATGGCATAAGGAATTTACGATTTTTTTTCAAAAGTATTTTTATTATTTAGGTGTTAGACGCATTATTTCAGCGTTATAAAATTTAAGGATATAGTATGCAAATAGAAGTAGTTAAAGCCACCATTGAACAGAAACCATTGCTAGCTAATTTATTAGAATTATACGCCTATGATTTCACAGAATTTTGTGATTTTGATATTGGTGATGATGGTTTTTATGGATATGAAAACTTGCTTTTGTATTGGACAGAGTCTACTCGCTTTCCCTATCTGATTTATGTTGACAAGAAAATAGCTGGATTTATTTTGGTGCAAAAGGGATCGCCAATTTCAGATGATAAGACAGTTTGGGATATTTCTGAATTTTTTGTCATGAAAAGATACAAGCGATATGGTGTTGGTACTGCGGCTGCTCTTAAGATATGGGGGCAATTTAATGGCTCATGGCAAGTTAGAGTATTACAGGATAATAACGTTGCCTGTAAATTTTGGCTACAGGCAATTAAAAAATTCACTTCAGTGAGCCCTGCTAAAACAGAGGTAACCATTAAAGGTGAGGATTGGAATATTTATAGATTTGAATCAAAAGAGAGGAAAGTAGTTAGACATGAAAGTAATGAACAGTTAATACCAAACACCACATACAAAATAACCGTCGATCACAACCCCTCTCAGGCTGATAATGATGCTTTAATGGAAGGTCTAATTACTAGTTATGAACGTGAAATGAATGAGACAAGAGACAAAGAATTTTCAGTGTTTTTAAAAAATAATTTGGGCGAGATTTTTGGCGGAATACAAGCGCATTTTGATACCGAGTCAGTATATATTGACGTATTGTGGATTGATGATAAGTTCAGAAAAAAAGGTTTTGGCACCAAATTGCTTAATGCCGCTGAACTTGAAGCAAAAAAAAATGGCTGTGTTTTTTCGACACTGGATACTTGGGATTTTCAAGCAGAGCATTTTTATTTGAAGAATGGCTATGAACCTCTGGGTGAGATAAAAAAATATTGGCGTGAACACTCAAGGATTTTTCTTAGGAAGGTATTATAAGTAGGGCTATTGCTATCAGTAATGAAAAAGAAGCGTAGTTTGTAGATGATAAAATTAATTTGGATTTATTAACAATATGAAGATATTAGAGACAGATCGTCTTATTTTAAGAACTTGGAGCGATTCTGATTTACAACCAATGTATGCAATAAACCAAGATCCTAAGGTTATGGAATATTTTCCCGCATTACAAGATTTAGAAACTACTCAAAAATTTATTACAAAAGTTAATAATCACTTTGATGAACATGGTTATTCTTTATATGCATGTGAAAGAAAAGATAATAATGAATTTATAGGTTTTATAGGATTACTAATTGCAGATTTCAAAGCCCATTTTACACCAGCTACAGAGATCGGTTGGCGTTTATCTTCTAAAAACTGGGGATATGGTTTTGCAACAGAAGGTGCTAAGGCTGTATTAAAATATGCTTTTGTAAATCTTAAGATACCAGAAGTAGTATCTTTCACATCAAGTAGTAACTTAAGATCAATTAGAGTTATGGAAAAAATTGGTTTGCATCATAATATTAACGATGATTTTGATCATCCGAAATTAGATGATAGAAGTTCATTAAAAAGGCATGTTCTTTATAAATTGAATAGAGAAGAATATTTATCTTAAAAGTTTTAAGATAAAAGTTGCAACAATTATAGTGGGTATGATAAAAATGTTTTGCTTATAGGCTTAATAAACAAATTTTATTTTACATGATGCTATATTTAATATTAGTTGTCTTCAATTAAGGCTAATAATTATATGTATAATTTATATAACAGAGATGCAATTAAGCTTTTAGAAAAAATAGAAAACGAATCTATTGACTTAATTTTAACTGACCCTCCTTATGAATCGTTAGAAAAACATAGAAAAGTTGGAACCACTACCAGATTAAAGCAAAGCTTAGGATCAAGTAATGAATGGTTCCCTATTATAAAAAATGAAAGCTTTAAAGATATATTATTGCACTTATATAGAGTTTTAAAAAAAAATTCTCATATGTATATATTCTGTGATAACGAAACTATGTTTATCATAAAGCCAATTGCAGAACAAATTGGCTTTAAATTTTGGAAGCCAATTATATGGGATAAAGTTAGAATAGGTATGGGGTACCATTATAGAGCTAGATATGAAAATATTTTATTCTTTGAAAAAGGCAAAAGAAAATTAAATGACTTATCAATACCAGATATATTAGAGGTTCCAAGAATTAACGGGGGGTATCCAACAGAGAAACCAGTTGAGCTTTGTGAGAAATTAATATTACAAAGCTCAAGTCATAACCAAATTATATTCGATCCATTTATGGGCTCAGGAAGCACAGGAGTAGCTGCTATTAAAAATAATAGAAAATTTATTGGTAATGATATAAAGAAAAATGCTGTAAAACTAGCTAAAAATAGATTAAATCTAATATTAGAAGAAGATTTATCTAGTGAATAACAATACAATATCTAAGTCTTGGGACATAATATTTTCAGAATTAAATATATTGGGCATTTTATCATCAAAAGGGTTGTTTGAAATTTCAGCAGATGAAATAAAACAAATATCTAATAAAGAGCCAAGATTGATGTGTAAATTTGATAACAGGGCTTCAAGACCGCAAGTTTTTAAAAAAAATAATATTTCTATAGTTCCTATTAAGAATGGGGTTTATAGACTATTACAAGGAGACTGCTACTTTTCATTACCAAGCATTAAATCAGACATAGAATTTATAGAATGGCCATTTGAAAAAAAATTAGAAACCTTGCCTAAGGAACCATGCTCAGAATCTCAGGTTATAGATATAGCACTAGCTACAGGCTTATTATCATATTTCTTTGAAGAAGATAATTTGATTTTAACAATTAGGGGTAGGCTTAGAACACCGCCTTTCTCTTTTAAAATTGATAATCACATGATTAATGTCGATGGCGTTCAAGTTGAGGTTGATGCAGGTTTAGAAGGAAATAAAATATATATGATTGAAGCCAAAATGGGTGATAGAGACGACTTTCATATTAGGCAGATATATTATCCAGTTAGAATGTGGAAAGAGAAAAATGTTACTAAAGAAATAATTCCAGTTTTTTTAACATATGCTAATGAAGTTATTTCTATTTCAACATTTAAATTTATTGATATAAACAAATTAGACTCTATTGTTTTAGATAAGCATAAAAGTTTTTCATTTGATGAAAATCCAGTGTTTTTAACTATGGAAGAACTACTTAATCAGGTTACAAATATTAAAGATATCCCTAAAAATATTCCATTTCCACAAGCAAATGATTTAAGAAAAGTTCGAGATACAATAGATCTAGTTTCTTATGGTATTAATAATAGAAATGACATAGCTGATTTTTGGCAAGTGGATCTTAGACAGGCTGATTATTATACTAACGCAGCACATTACTTAGGTTTCCTAGAGAGAAATAATAAAAATTGGAAGCTAACAGAAATAGCAAATCAATATATACACTTACCAACTACTCAAAGGAATATATTTTTTGCTAAAAATTTATTTTCTTATCCAATTTTTAATAAAGCAGCAAGAATTTATGTTAATAATAATAGAATATTAAATGAAGATTTTTTAGTTAAAGTAATTAAAGAGTATTTTAGTGATAAGTATTCTTTAAATACTGTAAAAAGAAGAGTTCAAACAGTAAAATCATGGTTAAATTGTATATCTAATGAAATAGGCATTAGATGAATTCAATAAAAGTAATAGCAAAAACAAAATTGATAAGAAACTTAAAAATAATTATATAAAAGATCTTGATGAATGCGCTATTGATTTAAATAAAATTAAAGTCCCACCCACTTAGTCCACATCTACATTGTAAGATGTGGACTAAGTGGGTGGGGGTTTATTTTCTCTAAATTTAGCTTTTTTAAGAAACCCAAATATAAAATATAAAGCTAAAAAAAGTAATACGAATAAAGATAAAATAAATTACCCAGTAATAGGGTTAGATATAATTCTAGGAAGGTAATATTGATTGGTGTAAAAATAATCATAAATCAATAATAGAAATCCAGCTACAAATAAAACAATAAATGTGGCTTTTTCAAATGAAAAAACGGAGTTGTTGAAACTCTAAATTGATTTCTTATATTAGAAGCAGTATATAAGACAAATAAGATTGCTAGCATAGAGATGAAGGTTGAGAAATCAACTAAATTATGAGTTATGCTATCTGGTTTAACAAGTTGAAACCAATTAAAGATGAAACAAGCAGACATAATAATTAATTATATGCATTAGTAAAATTTATAGGCTAAGAAAGTATTTTATTTTTAAATGACATATAAATTACAAATTAGTTCTATGAGTTATTATTTATTAATTGCGGTTACATACATTAATTAAAATATAAAGCTATTTAAAGATCTTTTTGTCCAGGAAAATGTTAAGAAATAAGATTTCGCTCTACAAAAGTCACAGCCAATTTTTAATACTTTCATAATATATAAAGTGGCTAGATTAAAATGGTTCGACGTATCTTACTCATGGTAATTAGCTTAGAGGCAGTACTACTTATGTGTACAAATATGAAGGGAATATATAGGTCTATCACCTGAGTTTCATACACCCTGGTAGTAGACTATTTTATTTTTATGTCGTTATATATGGAATAAAAGAGATATATCAACTCATCTACAAATAATCATCTATTACGAAACTTATTATATTTATAATTGCCATAACGACATAGACGATAAGTTAATTAATAATTAAAAACCATGAAAAAAGTATTGTTTTTATTAATATTTTTATTTCAAATAAAAATATTTGCATCAGAAAATTGCATGAATTTTGAAAGAAGTTTAAGTTCTAATGGATTATCATATTTAATTAATGTTTCATATGAAGAAAATGGAAATAAATATAATCGCATGGATGCTTGGGATATTGATATATTTTCTAGCGTTGATAACAGAGGTTGTAATAAAAAACTTAAACTTGATATATTAGAATTGAAGCCTTATAGGGATTCAAATATAATTAATAAAATTAAAAACATATATTATTCTAAGTATATATCTTTACCATCAGGAAAGGAGTTTATTGATAAAAATGAACCAAATTCCGTATTAAACTTTTACAATAATAAGTTTGAATATGAAGTTAATGATCCATCAAAATATGTTAATTTCAAGTTTATGTTTAGTAAAAGAAAATACCCTTTAACAGATATTAAAGGTATATATATGGACAAACTAAAAGATATAACTTATCACTTTGAATTAGTGAAAAATAAAAAGGAAGTTAATGTTATTATAGAAAATGCAGCAACATGGAAGTAATTAATGGGATATTTATATGAAATCTTTAATTATCTCAATAATATTATTTTTACCTATTACCTATTACCTATCAGGCATTATCCTTACAAGAATGTAGCCAAAAAGGGTACATTAGTGTGCGTGGTACCTATTTTGTCACTTTTAGAAAAAAATTTTATTTATACTACTATGATTGTATGAATGCTGGGTATCCAAACGTGGCGAACTGAATTAATAGCGACTTAAATTAGTTATATATAGTATACTACCGATGATATTTTGTTATGATCTAATTTTTTAAATATTTTTAACTTTTATTATTGTTTTTTGCTCGCGGGTATTTTCTGATTTATTTATGTCATACTAGAGGAAAAGTTGTTTGGGGTATATTTGTAATTAAAAATTATAAAATTTAAAGAAAAAGAAAGTATATTATGTTGAAAACAAATAATTTATTAAGATATAATCAATTTATCGAATTAATATTGTGTAAAATAAAAGAGCTTTTATGAGTAGAGTAATACCTAAAATATTTTCAGGTAATCGGCAATTGATTGTTTCTGAAACAATTTGTTTTGATCCAATGGAAGGATTGCTAATTGATATACCAATAACATCAGGAGGAAAATCAGATTATATACAGATTGATTTTGATTTTCCTGTATCTTCTGAGTTAGAAAAAGGAAAAGTTGAGACAAAAGTAACTGATAAGATTATTAAAATATCTGTCTGTAATTTTGGTGATGCCATTATTTCTGGTCTTGTAAAACCGCTAACATTCAATTTGGGAAATACAAAAATTTGGCTCTCATTTACTGGCATGTTGTTGAGTAACAAAGAGCAAAGCGAGCAGAAACTCTTACAGTTTACTATTTCAATTTTTTCAGAAAATTAAAAATATGGATATTTTTAGAAAAAAAGATAATCAATATGGTAAACGTGGTAATGTCATGACACCCTTAAACTGGATGTGCGGTATTTGTGAGACTTTGCTCTGTGTACTAGCATACAATCATTATCATAACTGGCTTGGTAAATCGGCTTTTATTGTATTCTTCATTATATTGTTATTTTATGCCGGTATGTATATTTTTTATTCAATTAAAGATCCCAATAGATTACAAACTGAAGAATATAATTTGGAAAGTCAGCGCCTAGCCGTTATTAGTACAGGTGAAAATCTAATAAATTTTGTCAGTGAGAATTCGAAAATAACTACATCAGATTTAGAAATTAAAAAATAAAAATATTTGGTAGCCTTTTGATTTTTTGATCTGTAAAGAATGCTTTGGATTTTTTGGGCTAGTTACTATTTTGGCTTTAATTATGCTTCGAAGTAATATGTGCCACCAACTTATTATTTTTGTTGGGCATTCTATGACTAGTTTGAATTTAGATTTAGTAAGATGCTTCATGATGTTATAGTGTTTTTTAATATTTAATTAAACTATTGTTAGCTTTAGGTGGTGATTATAAAAAATAGATTTATAGAAAAAGTAGAAAAAGTGCCACCGACTTAAAGGACATCTGGTTTTTTCCAAAAACAGGCGTCCTTTAAGTCGGTGGCACTTTATTTTTTCTTCTAATTTACATCTTTTTTATAATTTATTAACTGTTCATGTTCCAATGACCAGTGCTTCTACTAAATTTTGTTTCATTGAATACAAATATTAGAGTGCAATCAGGCAATATTTTTTTTAAATTTGAATTAAAATAATATGGGTGACAGGTTTCTAATATTTCAAAGTTATCCAAAGTGCTAACTCCAATAAAAGCATTTATAAAAATAGCATCGGGTTGTAATTCTAATTTATCTATTTCTCTATATAGTTTGTTAAGTTTTTCAGTTTCTATTGGAGCATCATCTACAGTTTCATAACCAACATGAATAATTTTGTTATCCTTTTTGGTTAATTGTGACATGCCCTCTTTAATCTTATTAAAAATGTATCTTGAACGCTTATATATCGCTTCATCAGATAAAGATTTCCATTTTAAGCAAAATATACTTTTTAAAGACTTTGGATATTTTATATTTAAATTATAATCGTAAAAAAAACCAGTATCATCTACGTAGACAACATTATATGCATTTATAGGGTTATATTCATCAAAAATTAAATTAATCATGAATGATGAGTTAATGTTAACATCGTTATTCGACAAATGATGATTTATTTTATCAACATCTAGCTTCAATGTTGTTATCATGACCTGATCATTTTCATATTCTTTTATATCATCTTTTACAATTTTACTAATTAAATTACTTAGAAATTCTTCTTCTAATATTTTTAAAGGGGTTTTAAATTTTATATCGAATATTTTATTAATTGCATCAGGGCATTTTATTATAACATTACTCCATAATTCTAGAATTTTTTTATGCTCAATCTTAGCATAATCATAATCTTTGGATAAAAATTTGCATTCTATATATAATTCCATATCATTTTTTGTTGCTTTTAAATCAGGTCTTTTTTCTTTTTTAGACTCTGGTATGAATGTTACATTCCAACCATTTTGTAAATAATATATTGCAACTATAAATTCATATAAAGTTGGGAAAGGATCATTTTTATGGTTTTTAAATAAGTCTTTAATTTTTTTCTCAACATGTAAAATAGATTTGAATTTTTCTATATTTGTTCCAATAAGAGTAAAAAAAGGGTAAAGTCTCCCTGCCAGAATTGGATCATTGCATTTACCAGTGTTAATAATATTGGTGAGAGTATATAAACATAATCCAAAATAATCTTTTTTTAAGTTTTGTTTTTTTTGTATAATGTTTAACTCATCTTCTTCAGTACAGTTAATTTCTTGTAGAAATTTTTTAATGTTGTTATGTCTTTTCTCCCACTCTATATTTCCAATTATAGATTTAAAAAAGTCTAATGTTTTTTTAGATTGTTCAGCGAAACATATTGACATTTTTAGTTACTCTTGTATGTATACTATATATGGCTAAAAGAACAGATATATGTTCAAATTAATTTTATGATATTGTAAAATATTAAATCTTATCGATTGCTGTTAAGAGCAGAGCCTCTACGACAGCATCAACATATTATATTTATTAATAAGAACAAGTTATTTTATTATTCAATGTTTTCTTAATGCAACCCAGTGTAAACAAAGCAGTAATTGCTATATAAAAAGCAGGAGCCAAAGGATGAATAATTTGACTCAAATATGCAATAACAAAAGGCGCCGATCCTCCAAATATAGCCATAGAAAAATTCAAACCCAAATTCAGGAAAGAATACTTAGTATTAAATTCAAAATTATTAACAATAGTAGCCAGTGTAGTACTTGCCTGCATAGATAATAATATAGACGAAATAATTTGCGCCAATAACATTCCAGTTATATTCATACTATTTAACAAAAGATAAATAGGAACGGCTAGCCAAATAGTGCTAACTAAGGAAAATTTTAATATTTTCGTGCCAATGTTATTATTATTTTTAGCCAAATATCCAAAAATAACAGTAAAAATAAAAATCATAAAATAATTAGTTATTGTAATAATATAAGCTTGTGAATTTGCAAAAAGAGAGCTTGCTTGTAAAATATTCGGGATATAAATTAATGAAATATACAATGATATAGAAAATGAAACAAAAATACCTGTTACATAAACTAGGTCTATTTTTTTATTAGATAATATTTCTTTCATCGAAAGTGTTTTATCTTTATTGTTACTTAAACTATTTTTTTTAAATTTGATAAATTGAGGAGATTCAGAAAGCTTTATTCTTAAGTATGCTGTTATTAATCCCAGTGGAAGTGAAAGAAGAAAAGGTATTCTCCAACCCCAATTTAAAATTGCAGTTGAGTCCAACATATAATTAATAATTAAAATAACTACTAGCCCTAATATAGCTCCAATATAAGAACTACTAAACATAAAGCTATTTACCAAATATCTTTGATTTTCAGGAAAGCTTTCTATTAAAAATAAAGAGCCGCCAATTAATTCTATGCTTACAGAAAAGTGTTGAATTAATCTTAAAATTGTTAAGATAATAGTTGAAAAAATTCCTATGGAAGAATAGGTTGGTAATAGCCCAATACAAAAAGTTGAAATTGTTAGCAATAAGATAGAGTAGGTAATACTTTTTTTCCTACTTTGCTCATCTCCTATTTTTCCTAAAAAATAAGCTCCAACAGGTCTTGCAGCATATCCTACAGAAAATAATAAAAACCCTAATAAAGATAAAGTTATACCTTCATAATCAGGCAAAAATAATATTTTAAGATAGTTGATCATTAAGCCAAAAACTAATAAATCATAGGCTTCAAAGATATTACCAAGAATAGTGGTAAATATGATTTTTTTACGGTCCATCGTTAATTTGTACTACATGTTATTTACAACATTATGGATTGTAACTTATTAGCTACTAGAGAATCAACTATAAATATTTAAAGATTCTTTTGTTTTATTAAAAGTTTGACGCGTTATATTTTTTCCGATTGAATATAGGTTTTTAATATTATTAGAATTTACAATTATACTTATGCTATGAATGTGCCTAGATAAAGCAACATAAATTAAATTTTTATTTAAGTTATTTTCATTAACATAAAAAATACTATCATTAACCGTCATTCCCTGAGATTTATGAATAGTAACTCCATAACCATAATCAAATTTTTTATATTTATCTAGATCAATTTTAAAAGTCTTATCATCAGATTTTAAATAAAGAATCTTATTATCAATTTTTTGAATAATTCCAATAGTACCATTCTTAATTCCACTAGTAGAATCATTTTCTAAGCAAATAATTTTATCTCCAATACAAAAAGCCTTGTTACCCTTATGAGTCTCAAAAATATAACCATCCCCCAGCTTTTTATTTCTAATCAAATAATCCCGAATAGTAGAATTGATGATGTCAACATCTTTATTAGTGTAAGTTAAAACTAAAGGCATTTTTGTGGTTTTATCATATACACTAACAAACTTATCAAGCAAAATATCAATAGGTTTTTCAGAAAGTACAACATGACCATTGTTATAATATTTTTTTAAAGCTTTATCAGTAAATCCACGAGACAATAATTCGGTAGCTTTCTGCTGCCATTTAATCTGTTGTCTTTTAACTATATTAATATCTGCAACATTAAAAGTTTTAATCAGTGATTCAAAAGGCAATCCAACCCCAATAGGTTGTAACTGTTGAGGATCACCAACCAAAACAAGCTTAGCTTTAGCACTATAAACTTTATCAATAACTTTAAACATAGAAGGCAAATCAGTCATTCCAGCCTCATCCATAACAACAACTGATTTCTTATCCAATTTAATATAATTCTTATCTAAAGAATATAAAAAAGAATGAATGGTACGAGAGTTAATATTAGAACTTTTTTGTAGTTCTTCAGCAGCTTTACCAGAGATGGATGTGCCATAAGTTTTATAGCCTTTTTTATCCCAAAGCTCTTTAGCAACTCTTAAAGAATAACTCTTACCAGTACCAGCTCGACCAACAACTAATGATAAATTACTATCTCTAGTAATATGATAAACTGCATCAGTTTGTTCTTGACTAAGATTATGCTTTAAACAAGATTTTTTTATTAATCTTTTACGAACAGAAAACTTATTTTTAGACTTAATTTCAGAAGCCAATTTTATCATCTTATCTTCTAATTTAATTCTAGATTTACTAGTAAATAGTTCTTGGTTTTTCCTATTAATACCTGTTTTAACTAATTCAGATGAAAGCTTAGTTTTAGTGAAAATTTTTTGTGCATCATCATCACTATCAGCATGCTTTTTGATAAAACTATAAAGATCATTATAAGTAAAATATTCTTTCTGGCTTACAAGATGATTTATAAGAGTTTTAGAGTCATTATAGATAATATTTTTATTATAATTTTTAATTTCTTCATTGTGATTAAATTTAAATAAGCTTAAAAATCTTGAGCCTTTTTTCATACTAGGCCCAACATGAATTTGGCTAATTATTCCATTAGAATCAACCTGTATATCTAAGCCCTTATCTTTGAAATATTGATTCTGCATC
>TARA_R110002072_G_scaffold3978_2_pt1 | contig 14833 bp, 11 predicted proteins | sample TARA_R110002072 | Tara Oceans TARA_R110002072 (sample SAMEA4397118) | marine metagenome | biome: Polar Biome; feature: [SRF] surface water layer (ENVO:00010504); material: water (ENVO:00002006), including particulate matter (ENVO:01000060) such as... | depth 5 m | reverse complement strand
AAGCATGGACCAGATCGCAATTACACAGAAGATCGGACACTCTCCGCTCAATTTGAAAGTGTAGCCCCTTGGATGGGATACCAGTTCGCCAATCAGACCAAACCTCGATGTATTCTTCAATTATTGGATCATCGCGCACCTTGATCGTGAACGATAGATCACTCCCTTCAATATCGAAGACAGAACTATCAAAATAGGGCTCCAATCGGCTTCGGACCCTTCCGACATCCTCTATTGCTTTATCGACCTCGATTTGCCGCTTGCGGGAAGCTTCTTTCTCGGCGGCTATCGTCTCTTCGTCTTTCTGAGCGAGGATACGGCCGCGCGCGAATGGATCGTCGTTGGACACACAGCACCTCCGATACGTTATACGGAAAAGTGCGCACAACGCGCTCTACAGATCAATATTTTCCGTATTCTTCACAAAAGTAAGCAAAAAGCACGCCAAGTGCGGGGGCGACACCTTTGCAGGCGAAGCTACCGTTGGCTGCGGGATGATTGAACGGCTAGTTCGAGCTCGAACTGGAGATTAGCCGCGCTGTCCCCGAACGTCTGCTGTTGGAAAAACTATGGTCACAACATGTGGGCTAATACGGTCATTTCTGACCGCACAGGCCGCGCGACGCCAGCTCAAAGGCTTGGCGGTGCCAGAAACCCGAGCAAAATCGATGCGGTTTTGGTAGGTTTTTGACCATGTCGCGTGCCGTGGCAGAGGATGATGAAACCACTTGGACGCTCGAGGTCGTGGATTAAGACAACACGTCCCGCGTCTGGGACGACACTTCCGACTTCACGGCCTTGATCGAAGCGCAAAAACAGCTTCGGTCGATGGGTGCAGAGGCGGGTCGTGTCCGGTAGGCGATCTGGTACGGCCCGTGCTCTGGGTTCATCCATCTGAAAGTCTCTAAAGAGAGCTTATTTAGCGAGGGGGCAGGACGAGTCTAGCGAGATACGCCGTCAGGTCCTATGTGAGGGTTCGCCACGCTTCCATGAAGTTCTCATAGTCCATCCGTAGGCGAAGGTGCTGAAGACGGGAGAAGGCTTGAAAATTGGTATTGGTTTCGTTTGCTCTTGCGCCGAAGTTGTCGCGTAGAAAGTCCAAGGCCTCAATCACTTCATGAAGTCGATCACCATACACGGGCTCATGATGGGCTACGCGGTTTCGAATGGCGTAGACCTTCTCCAGCGCGCTAGCAATATCCGATCTATCAAGCTTCTTGTTGGGGAAGACCCGCTTAACACAGGGCTTCCACAAGCTGCTCTCGTACTCTGCCCCAAAGAGCCTTTTCCAGAAGTAGAAGGTGGTCTGGGATATGACCTGCCCATGTGAAACGACAAACAGTTTTTGTCTCTCTCTGACCCTATCTTCATGAGAGGTGCCAGTGGGGACTTCTCCGGGGAAAGCGAAGGCGTCTAAGTACCTTTTTTCTTTGTGACTAAGCTTTGCATAAGCCGCTTTCCTTGCATGCTTAATGGCTTCTTTGATCTTTCCCTTTTCCGGTTTGAGGAGTGGGATCGCGCCGCTGCCGGACACGAGCCAGTCACGATCGCCAAAGGTTGCCGCAATCCGCATGTTTGTACTGTTGCGAAGGGCCAGCTCGAACAGCGCGATCATCGACATGAGCGAAGAGCCAAGCTGTAAGGTCTGGTTATGAAGCGCGATGGCCCGCTCTCTCCTATCTGTCTGATCTTCGTAAGTTTTAAGTCGTTCTTCTGAAATGAAATCTACAATATCCATGAATATCCTGCCTCTTGACCCTGTTTCTTTAAGCGCCTATAATCGTAAGTGAAAGGCCGGGGTCGTGAGCGTCAGCTCTGGTCGGCAGTTCTGCTTCGGCAGTTACGGACCCCCCGCCTATTGATTGCAAGGCTCGTCCAAGTGGCGAGCCTTTTGCGTTTGAACATATTCTGTATTAGTTGGTTAAGTGGGTGCAGGGCATGGCCGCAGGGTTCCCCACGCTTCGATTGGGCTGTTCTCTGCGCTGTGGCCTCTGATGCAGTATTGATCCACTGCTGAAGGCCCGCCCGGACCGGCTACCCGAAATAATCCGCAAAATGACGAAGACTGGATTGGAAACCTACGTTTCCTCTGGCGTGAGCATGTCAGCTCAGTCGATGAGCTACTGATCCGTCAGATCCCAGTAGCACTCCCAGAGTAGACGAAAAGGGCTATAGCTGATGCCATCGCCCTTCCAGCTTCATCCTAACCAATCGCGCGGCGCCCCGGATCTGGTCGTGTTCTCGGGATTGGAATCTTACCCCCACATCCTCGCGGCGATATCCTGTTCTTCGCGGCCGACGGCATCGGCATAGATCGCAGTGGTGCTGAGCTGCGCATGCCCGAGCCAGCGTTGTAGCATGTTCAGCGGCACGCCTTGCACGGTCGCATGTACTCCGAAGCCATGGCGCAGACCCTTCGGTGACCGGTGGGGCGCATCCGGGAGACCAGCCTCGATCATGATGCGCTTGACGATCTGCCAAACCCGCACACGGCTCAGGGGCCATAACGGCAGCGCCGCCTTCTTGCGAGACGCCTGGGCTTCGCGCACACCATGAGCGGTGTTCAGCGTATCGAGCAGGTCCGGCGGTACGGGCACCGTCCGGAAGACGACCTTCTGGTGCCCAGAGGCATCTTTGCGCTTTTTCAGGGACCGGATCGCGATTGTCCCACCTGATAGGTCAATCCTGGCTGGTGTGATCTCCAAAAGCTCGGAGGGGCGGCAACCGGTCCAGTGCAAGGTCTCGCACAGGGTCCGGTCCCGGGCAGGCTTTCGCCGGGCTGCTATAAGGAAGGCGGCGCGCTCTTCGGCGTTGAGATAGAGCCGGTTTCCGGCGGTGTCATGGAGGCGCATTTCACTCATATTTAACAGTTTACCCAAAATCTGTTAAATAGCGAAGCGGTTTTAGGCCTTCTAATCTATCGATCGATAGGTTCTACATGCAGGGTACTTAACACTATTGGTCATAGTGTTAAATTGGACTCATTTTCAAAGGTATCCAAGGCCATTTAGGAGGCTGCCGGCTGCCAATTCAAGTCCAGCGCTAAGCGTGGTCTCTTTGGGCGGAAACCGGACTTTCGCTGCGCCGCAAACAAAAATGATCCACCTGAAGAAAGCAGACTCTCGGGGTTGCGACGCGACATTTTTCGGGTGCAGGCGCGGCGAAGGACTGGTTCGAGCCGATGCTCATCAGTGACGATCTGCGCAGCGAACTTGTGCCTTGGGTCTACAAAGCCACCACGCAGCCCGTCAGCACATTCATGAACTCACTCTGCGAAAGATTGAGCGCAGCCTCCCGCCACGCGTAATGCTTCAGAGTGATCGACAGGGGGCACGCGTTTCATGCCAGTCCCCGACGATGCCCCCCCGTGAGGCTGGGACCGGCGCACCCCGGGGTTCGGAACTTCCACCCGCCTGACGCGTTCCAGCCCTATACAGTTTTTCAGAGATCGGCTCGGCCGGAGGGGGAGTTTCTCATGGCGGAGAACAAAAGCTCAACTTGGGATGTAAAGACAATCGGGATCGCGGCGGCGGCAGTCGTTGGGTGGGGGGCTGCCATATATGCATTCACCGACACTGCAGAACTTCAGAAGCAGACCGACCGCACTATCTCGCGCTTGCAAAGCGCTATCAGCACGCAGCAGGAAGCAGCCGGAAGCGTCGAGGAATTGCAGGCGGAGCTCGCATCGCTGGAAACGGAGACCCAGTCCCTGCAGGAGCAGCGCGACGGCATCCAGTCGGACATCGACACCTTGCAGCCGAAGCTTGACGAATTGATCGTACAGCAGACCTCCATTGACGAAACGGTGGCGCAGAAGCAGCAGCAAAACAATGAGCTGGAGCAGCAGATCTCGTCGATGCGTGAAGAAATGACCAGCTTTGAAACCCGCAAGGCAGACATCCAAAGTCAAATTGACTCCCAGACGCAGGAGTTGACCGACATAAATACCCGGGTCGAAGAAGCTCGGGCGCGTGAGGCCGAAGTTCAGGAAAGCCTCGCAACACTTAGTGAGGACAACGCGCGGCTCGCCGAAGAAGTCTCCACCGGCGAAAGCGAGCTCCAGTCTCTGACGGCGCAGGAAACGAATTTGAGAGACGAGGTCGCAACCCTGGAAAGCAGCCTGAACGACATGCAGGCCCGGCAAGCGGAGCTTGAGCATAGTTTCGCCAGCATGACCGAGCGGAAGACCGCCCTGGAAACCGATGTCGCTGACGCCCAAGAGCAGCGAAACGAAATCCAGAAAATTGTAACGGACCTTACCAGCAATGTAGAAGAACGCTCCAACAAGCTGTTGGAGATTGAGGAGCGGATCTCAGCCGCGGAAAACGGTCAGGGGTCTTCTGCGGGCGGCAACAACAGCAACGGGTCGGAAGACAGTCATTCGGAGGCCGAATCAACCGCCACGCGCGAGATGCAAGGCACGCAGGAAAATACTGGCAACGGCAATGATCCGGTCGCTTCCCAAGCGGAAACTTCAAATTCAAACTCCTCCGGGCAGCCCGCCGAAGAGAATGAACGAGGCGACATGTCGTCCGACGCCGAAGGTGAGGGCGTAACCGAGATCGACAGCGACATTAACGACAGCGCCGACTTGGTGGATTCGTTGCAGGAATCTGGCGGCCTCCCGCCCGAAGACCTGTCAGAAGCGGGTAGTCAGAATGCCGGATCCTCCGGCATATCATCGAAAGATGAGATGCAGAGCCCGACATCGAGCAGCGATCAGAAGACTGACACAGCGACCGATGGCGCATCGGGTGATACGTCCTTGATCGAGGGCAACGCGTCTGACACGTCATCGTCGGCGGAGGCGGAAAACCAGAACACCGAAGGCGAATCTGCTGGTTCTGATACCGAAACCGAAAGTGAGAACGCCGCCGAACCAACTCAGAAGCCACAGAAAGCCGGTAACTAAGCACAGATACTCACGCTTTCGGCGATCCGAGGGCTCGTGAGACGATACTTGCGCTAATTTACCGGCAAGACGCAGCCTCCCAAGCAAAAAAATGCCGATTGATAGGCGCGGAAAATATTGCGAACATCGCCGTCGTTTAGCAGCAATGGCACTGGGCCCAAGGTCAGCTTTGGCGAGTGCAGTGCCGCTACAATAGATAGACCCCGAAAGGCAGCTTTGGGCTGTTCGCCTTCCTTGAAACAGGGAGCAGGAACCACGTTTTTGCATCATGTGCAAAGTGGGATGTCGGCCGGTCCATAAGCAGACTTCCCAAACCCTTGAGACCCTGCATTTAAGGCGCCCTGCCAGATTTGGACCGATCAGTCCTGAAAGGGGAATGGTCCTGGGAACGCGCCGGTTGGGATGACGTCGGACACCAGACCAGGTCCCGGGGCGTCGAGCCAGCGGCAGACCGTGGAACCGCCCGGTTCTAACACCAGCTGCGGATCGGTTTGCGGCTGGTGATCGGTCAGCACAGCATGGCAGGTCGCGGGCGCAATCTGACAGGTCACGCGCCCGATCTGGCCCGTCATCGCGCGGTGGACGTGCCCCGAGATCATGCGCAACGGGGCAGGGTGGGCCTCAAGCCGCTTCATCAGGGCAGCACCATCGCGCAGGTTGTCGGCATCCATCGCGGGTATCCCGCTGTGCATCCACGGATGGTGCGTCGCCACGATAGCAGGCTGATCGCCGATGGCCGCAAGGGAAGCGTCGAGAAAGGCCAGCCCCTCGGGACCGAGTTCGCCGTAATGGGCACCCTCCAGCAATGTGTCGAGGGCGATCACTGAAAAAGGTCCGAAGTCGCGCATCCAGTGAATGGGCCCGCTGATTGGCATCCATGGTGCATCGGCAAAGGCCGACCGCATCGCCTCGCGCTGGTCGTGATTGCCTGGAATGGCGCGCCAGGGCAGGTTCAGGTCCTCCATGAGAGCCGCAAAATGTGCATACTCTTCAGGCGTGCCATGATCTGTAAGATCGCCCGTGACGATGGCGCAGTCGATGCCCGCAAGCAGCGGCAGCTTCGCGTTGATCGTCTCGATCGCTTGGCGCAGGGCCGACGCGCTGTCCGAGCGTCGGCAGACAAGCGTCCCGGGGGCGACGACATGGGTGTCGGTGATCTGGATGAAACCGGACATCAGGCGGCTACTCCCTTTGGCAGGATCAACAGCGCCTCGGGTGCTACGGACAGGCGCACGGTTTCGCCCTGCCGCGGCGCGCTCAGGCCCGAATGCAGCGCGATCAGCAGCGTATCGGACGCGCCGGACAGCGCAATCCGGTAATGCGTGCCGAGAAAGGTGACCGTCTCGACGCGGGCCGTGATGGGCCCCTGCGGGTCGATGCGAATGTCTTCGGCCCGGACCAGAACCTCGCTGTTCGCGGCAGGTCCCGGTAGGGGCAGGATACCGCCCGGCAGATGCAGCTGGTCGCCCTCGACCCGTCCCTCCAGTGGCATGGCGTCGCCTACAAAACGCGCGACGAACCCGGTTGCGGGCTTGCGGTAAAGCGCCTCGGGCGTGCCGATCTGGGCCACTTCGCCTTGGCCCATCACCGCGACGCGGTCGGCGATGGCCATCGCTTCGTTCTGGTCGTGGGTGACGAAAATCGCGGTGATGCCGAACTGGCGCAACAGCAGCGCCAGTTCGTCGCGCAACTGGCCGCGCAGGGCGGCATCCAGCGCCGAAAGCGGCTCGTCCAGCAGCAGCACATGCGGACGTGGCGCCATTGCGCGGGCCAGCGCCACGCGTTGCCGCTGCCCGCCCGACAATGCGGTGATCGCGCGGTCGGCGTAACCATCCAGACGGCAAAGCGCGATGACCTCGTTCACCCGCGCCTCGATCTCGGACTTGGGCAGTTTCTGCATCTTGAGCCCGTAGCCGATGTTGCCGCGCACCGACATGTTCGGGAAAAGCGCGTAGGATTGAAACACCATGCCGATCTTGCGGGTCTCGACCGATTGGCGGGTTACGTCCTTGCCGTCGAAGACGATTTTCGCGCCCGCATCGGGCGTTTCAAGGCCCGCGATCATCCTTAACAGCGTGGACTTGCCGCAGCCCGACGGCCCCAGCAGCGAGACGATCTCGCCCTTCGCGATTTCCAGATCAGTAGGCAGCAGCGCCTTGACGCCGCCCGGAAATGTCTTGGCAATATTGGTAAGTGTCAGCGTCATTGCATGATCCTTTGGGCACGGGCGCTGGCCCATTGCATGGCCATCAGCAGGGGCACGATCATGACGAAGAAGACCAGCGTATAGGCCGACGCCACTTCGAGCCGCATGGAGGCATAGCTGTCGGCCAGTCCCACGGGCAGGGTTTTCAGATAGGGTGTGTGTAGCATCCAGGTCAGGTTGAACTCGCCGATCGACAGGGTGACGACGGTCAGCGCCCCGGCCAGGATTCCGGGGAGCGCGTTGGGTACCACGATGTCAAAAAAGCGCCGCGTAGGACCCGCACCGAGCGAGGCGGCCCCTTCCTCGAGCACCTTGAGATCAATGGCGGCCAGCACCGACAGGACCGAGCGCACCATGAAGGGCAGGGTGTAGAGGACGTGCCCCACAAGAATGAAGGTCCAGCTGGTCCGGAACCCCTGCAAGGTGCCGTAAAGCTGCAAGAGCGCCAGCGCCAGCGCCAGACCGGGGATGGCCAACGGCAGCGAGATGAACTCTTCCAGCACCCGCGACGCGCGGCCCGGATTGCGCGCCAGCGCATAGGCGGCAGGTACGCCGAGGATCAGGGTGACCACCAGACAGGCCAGCGCGATCCAGATCGACAGCAGAATACTGCCGGAATAAAGCTCCAGCACGCGCGCCACCCATTTGAGCGTCAGCCCGGAAGACAGGCCGCGAAAATAGTTGACGGTCAGCCCCGCCAGCACCGACTGGATGATCGGGATCAGCAAAAAGGCGCAAGCCAGCAGCGTGACGATCCGCGGAATGGATTTCGTGATGGATTTCAGCATCTCACCCTCCCGCAGCGACCGTGCCGCCCGAGAAACTGCGCGCGATCAGCAGCATGGCCCAGGTGACCAGCCCCAGGATCACCGACAGGGCCGAAGCCATGGCGATGTTCGCCGACAGGGTGAATTCGGTGTAGATCACCATCGGCAGCACGTCGATGTCGGTCGCAAGAGTGAACGCAGTGCCAAAGGCCCCCATCGCGGTGGCAAAGGCGATGGCCCCCGCCGCAATCAGCGCAGGTGACAGCGCGGGCAACAGCACGTCGATGACGATGCGGTGCGGCGGCGCGCCCAGCGTCTGCGCGGCTTCCTCCAGCGCCGGGTCGATCTTTTCGGCGGCGGCCATGACGGTCAGCAACACGCGCGGGATCGAGAAATAGAGATAGCCCAGAAACAGGCCGGTGATCGAATAGGCAAAGACCCAGTGACCGGGCAGAAGCTGGTTCACCAAACCCTGACGCCCGCCAAGCAGGATGATCATGAAGCCGACGACCACACCCGGAAAGGCAAGCGGCAGGGTCAGGATCGACAGCAGCGTGTTGCGCCCGACAAAGCGGTTTCGCACCAGAAACAGGCCTGCCGTGGTCGAGATCGCCAGCGCCGCTGCCGTGACGGCCAGCGACACCACGACCGTCTGCACCAGTGTCGAGACATAGCGCGGGGTCTGGATGATCTTGAGGTAGATCGCCCAACCCGCCTCGCTCTCCCCCGAGGCAAGGATCAACCGTCCCAGCGGGATCGCCAGAAAGGCCAGCGTGAACACTGCCAGCGGCAGCAGGCAAAGCATTAGAAATTGTCGTTGGCCCATGACGGCTCCGATGCCAAAAAAGGGGGACCGGGCAGATCTGCGCTCTGCCCGGTTCGAAAGGTCTCAGAGGGATTACTTGACTTCGTTCAGGTAACGCTCGCCAAATGCCGCCTGTGCGCGTTCCATCTCGGCGTAGTCCACCGCAACCGCACGCTCGTAATCCGAAGCGGGCAGGAACTTGTCGGCCACGTCCGCAGGCAGTTCGACCGGGCGTGCGGGCTGCAAATAGGCGTTGGTCCAGATCGCTTGACCTTCATCCGACAGGATGAAATCCAGAACGCGCTTGCCGGTTTCCGGGTTCGGGGCGTCGGCCACCAGGCTCATGACATAAGGCACGCGCACCGACCCTTCGCAGGGCAGCACGAACTCGAAATTGCCGTCTTCTTCGTATTTGCCGCGATAGGCGTTGAAGTCGTAGTCAAAGAGGATCGGGATTTCACCCGAAACCACGCGCGCGAACGAAGTCTGCTTGGGCACGATGGGATCGTTCTCGGCAAGTGCGTTGAAGTATTCGATAGCGGGATCGAAGTTGCCCAGATCGCCGCCATTGGCCAGGTTCACCGCCACGGCACCGGCATAGCCGACAAAGGCGGACGAGGGATCGAGATAGCCCACCATGCCGCGGTACTCTGGCTTGGTCAGGTCAGCGAAACACTGCGGCACCTCGGCGCCGCCAAGCGCGTCGACGTTCACGAACAGGCCCAGCGTGCCATAGTGGATGGCGAACCATTTGCCTTCGGGGTCTTTCAGACCATCGGGGATATCCTCGAAACCTGCGGGTTTGTAGGGCTCGACGACGCCTTCGTTGCCCGCCTTGATGCCGGTGGTGACGCCGTAATAGGCGACGTCGGCCACGGGGGCAGCGCGCTCGGCCAGAAGCTGGCTGAGGGTCTGGCCCGAGTTCTTGTTGTCGTGGGGCATTTGCACGTCAAGCTGCTCGTCGATGGCTTCGAGCATCGAGGCCCAGTCAGCCCATTGCGGCGGGCAGTTGTAGCAGATGGCGTCTTCGGCAAAGGCCGGAGCGGCGATCGCGGTTGCAAAAAGCGCTGAAAGAACAGTATGTTTCATGGGTTCATCCTTGTTTGAGATCGGTCTTGAGCGAGTGAACAGACGGCGGCCGGGGGCGAACCTGGTCGTCGTCACGGCTTTCCGTGCGGGGGCGGCCAAGCGTCGCTCCTACACGAAAATCGAAGGGCAGGGGCGGGCGCTGCGCGCCTGGTCTTCCCTGCATCATATCCAGAAGCGTCTGTGCTGCCTGTCGGCCCATGGCGTCCGGCGCGGTTTCGATGGTGGCCAGCGGCACGTCCAGCAGCCGCCCGATCTCGATACCGTCAAAGCCCACGACGGACAGGTCCCTCGGGACGCTCTCGCCCATCAGGCGCGCGGCTTTTTGTACCGCGATGGCCAGAAAATCGTTCGACGCAAAGATCGCGGTCAGCCCTTCCTGTGCGGCAAGGATCGCCGCCAGAAGCTCGGGCGTATTCGCCTCGGCCTCGTCCAGTTCGATCAGCGTCGGATCGGACATGTCGCGCGCACGGCATTCGGCGTGAAACCCGGCATAGCGGTTGCGCGACCGGTCCGAGGTGGAAAACCGAAGCGCCAGAAAGGCAGTGTGCCTATGGCCGTGGTCCGCAAACTGCCGCGCGACTTCGCGCGCCGCCTCGAAGTTGTCGACATGAGCGGTGAGAAAGCCGTCGATCGGGTCATGAAACATCAAGGACACTGGCAAACCACGCTGGCGCGCCTGCTTCAGCGCCGCACTGCGTTCGGGTGCCACCATCGTCACGATCAGCCCGTCGACCTCTTTGGCGGCAAGCGTCGCGATGGCCTCGTTGTCGGCCTCGCCGTCATAGTTCGAACTGGCGATCAGTAGCTGGTATCCGGTGCCTTTCAACGTTTCCTGCACGCCCTGGACCGCTTCGGCAAAGACCGGATTGGCGAGCGATGGCACAAGGCAGCCGATGGTCATGCTGCGACCCCCTTGCAGTGCCCGTCCAAGGGCGCTGAACGAAAATCCAAGCTCGCGCGCCGCCATCTCGACGCGTTCGCGCGCTTCTGCACTGGCGGGGCCGGATTTGTTCAGAACCCGGCTGGCCGTGGCTATCCCGCACCCCGCCTTGCGGGCGACATCCTTGATGGTAACTTTCTGTCTCCGGTCCATTCGTATACTCCTTCCGACTTGGCGCAGTCGAATTGGAAACGTTTCCATAAGTGATACATGTGATTCACTACATGAATGTGACAGGCGATGTTCTTGGGAAAAAACGAACGCGCCTCAGTGTTAAGAACTCATCTTCTTAGACGACCGAGCTGAACGCATCTGATGTACCATGCTGCAAAACCCCGCGTGACCTTCGCGTCATTCATGATAATCGGCACGAACGGTGGAGAGCTGCCGTTCGCCGCAGTCGCGAAGGCATACCGACCGCACCGTGGAAGCGGACAGTCAGACGAAAATAAAGACAAGGGCTGGCTCGATCGACAAGAGGGGCGGATACCGGGCCTTCGCTGCACTCAGTGCCAAAGTGCGCTTAGTCTTGGGCTGCAACAACACATGCTATTGGAGCGCCGTAAATCTATCGGGAGCTATCGCTGCCCTCCGGCGAGGCATTCCCGTTAGAGTGCCTTTTGCATCGCTAATATACCAGCCACAACCAGTTGAAGGGCTAACCAAACGCCGAGTAACACTTCATACTGCGCGTTCTTGCGTGCCCTGTGAAACTCTGGAAACAGTGTCCAGAGGAGGGGCAAAGCAAAAGTCGGTCATGGGACGCGAGCCGACTAGTGCTGCCGCCGGCAGAAATCCATGGTTTCTTTTGGCGTCAAAGACCAGCTCCCCACGCCTCCGGTGGGACGCGATCAGCGTGGCATCGCCAATACAATAGCACTCAATCAGCGCATTTTTGCAGCAAACCCGTGTAGAGCACAAAGCAATCTCGGATAGTGATTGCCGAGCAGCAGTTGTCGAAATCTTCCACTCCGTCTCAGTGGATGTTCGTTCCGAGCACCGAGCCCATGTGCGGGTCGTCATGGCGCTGCCAGAGCGCGTCTTCGCGCAGGATCCAGCCCCCTTCGGGATCGGGCACGGCATGGCGGTCCAGCAGGTCGAGGATCGCGGGGTTTGGTCTGGCAACGTCAGCATCGAACAGGGCGCGCACCGCCTGTTGCACCTGCCAGAGCTTATGTCGTTCAGTGGCACCGCTGGCCTCTCCGTAGTGTTCGAGATGACCCCGCAGGGTCTCCTGAATGATCTCGTGATAGAGCGGTTGATCAGGTGGGCGCAGCAAACCCTTTTCTGCCAATAGCGCGATCTGCTCCGCGTAATCCGGCGCTCTGGCTCCCCAGATCAGCGCGCCCAAGGCCGAGGTCGGGAAACGAAGTCGACTGGGGGAATGCGACGTGTACCAGGGGTCGGCCCCGTTCTCCAACAGGAAGACCCGGGCCGCCAGATTTGACGGCGTGGAACTGAGCAAAGGTAAGTCGCCTGTCCCGCCGCCGTCAGCGGTATTCACCAAACCGCCATAGTCAATATAGGCCCGCAGGAACACCGTTGCAGGCGACCCGTCGTTGAAAATGTGCAGCGACGGCGAGCCGGGATGGAATATCCGCACCGCCGAGTAGGCCATGATACTGCCTGATGCGTTCGGGTCGGCCCCTGCCTCCAGCAGCGCCCGGGTCCAGCGAATGTTCTGCTGCCGCACGGCCTCATTCAGCAGCGTGGTCACCGGCAGCGAGACGCCCTGCGACGGACGCATCACCTGATCAAGCCGCCCGTCCATTTTGCGGAGGGCGGCCACGTCGGGGGCGGCATCAGTATAGAGGGCTTTGAGCATGGTCAGCATTTGCGCATTCTCGTCACCCGCGACTGCAGAGGCCCGGCCGGTGGCAGTGTCCTCATCAAGGCACCGGACCATATTGGACAAAACCTTGTCCATCGTCTGCTCGTCTTCTGGCAGGTCGAAATATGCCCGTGTCTGCGGTGTGTTGGTGCAGTCATGATCACCTGACCGACACGCAGCCAAGGCGATTAGGACAACCCCGAACAGCCAAGCGCGGTCGTGTCGCGAAGGTGGTGGAAATTTGAAGGTGGCGTAATCTCCGGGTGAACATGACCCCACCCAACCGGCGGCAGCAACCGCCAGGGAGATCACACCATGAAGAACAATACCGATACTGCCGCGCTTTCGCTACTGGCCAATGAAGAGGGCTACGATCCGATCGAGGATCGTTTGCGGGAAAATATCCGCGCCACCATCGAGGCGGTTTTTGAAGAAGAGCTGGCCACGTTTTTGGGGCGCTGCCGATATGACCGCGGTGATGGCAAACCCACGGGCTACCGGCACGGGCATCGGGAACGTCAGCTGATCGGCACGTTTGGGACCGAGACGATAAGCGCGCCGCGCGCCCGCGCCCTCGATGAGGCCGGCAAGATCACGGAATGGCGCTCGAAGGCGCTGCCGCGCTACCAGCGGCTGACGAAGAAAGCCGAGGCGCTGATTGCCTCGGTCTATCTGGCCGGAACCAACACGCGACGCGTGAAACGGGCGCTGTATGGGCTGTTTCAGGGCGCGGTGAGCAAGGATGTGGTCAGCCGCGCCTGGCGCAAGGTGAAGGTCGACTGGGACGCTTGGGTCACGCGTGACCTAGTCAATGAAGACATCGTCCGGCTGATCCTCGATGGCACGGTGATCAAGACACGCATCGACAGACGCGCCACGAACATTTCGGTGTTGGCGGCCATTGGCGTGCGCCGCGATGGCCAGAAGGTGCTGATTTCGATCATGAATATGGGTGGTGAAAGTAAAGCGGCCTGGGCCGAGTTTCTCGGCGATCTCGATGCGCGCGGCCTGAAGCGACCGGAATTTGTCATTGTCGACGGCGCTCCTGGACTTGAGGCGGCACTCGTCGCGCTCTGGGGCGACGCGCTGCCGATCCAGCGCTGCACGGTTCACAAGCACCGCAACCTCTTGGCGCACGCCCCCAAGCACATGCACGACGAGCTGACCGAGGATTATCGCGATATGATCTATGCCGACACCGCAGCCGAAGTCGAACAACGTCGCAAGGCCTTCCTGAGCAAATGGCGGCTGAAGTGCCGCGCGGTGGCGGACAGTCTGGAAGAGGCCGGGGACCGGCTGTTTACCTTCACGCGGCTGGACCCATCGCAATGGAAATCGGCCAGAACCACCAACGCCATAGAACGCCTGAACGAAGAGTTCCGCCGCCGCATCAAAACCCAGACCGTGCTGCCCTGCGCCGAAACCGTGCCGATGCTCCTCTGGGCGCTGATGGCATCGGGCCAGATCCAGATGCGGAAAGTGGACGGTTGGGAAACACTGGCTCAGCCCATCGCCCCGATCAGCCTTGACCTCGCGGCTTGATCAAGTCCAAATCCTCATGCTCGGAGAATGCCGCCGGAGAATTTCCACCAGATTCGAGACACAACCCCAAGCGCGGCGCGGAATCCTCTCTGAGCCAGTTGATGTCCTGTTCATCAGCGCACCGCCAATTTGCACGATCAAGCGCACACATCTTGCGTGTTCAATACGTGTAACAGCCGCGTCCTGCCCACGCCATACGCTGTTGTTCAGCCGATCTGAACCGTCCCATTTTTCCCCGGGACAGGTTTTCGGTTTCACGCAGCATTGCCGAATAACGTCGCATTGTTCATAGACCTTCTCATTTGCCACGGCTGATGGGAGATGCGCGATTGCATGAAGAAGGCGGCGCTTTTTGAACCACGCGCCCCAATACAGGGTCTCCCATTCGACAGCATAAGTGCTTTTCCACGGTTTTAGCTGTGTGATCTCACGCCGGGCACCCTGCCGCGCCAGAAGCGGTGTGATCCGTTCGCGGTCCAGGGCCCGAAGAGAGCTCCGGGATGGCGGCGGAGCGGACGGCGCATTGACCGCGGGCGACACTTGGAGCGTCCAACACTTGACCCGCGGGCCTCATCAGGCAATCCCTACTCGATGTAACACCACACTCGGAGAATATGGATTGGAACCACTATACTCTGAAAAGTGCCATAAGCTACGAGCAGGTCAACTACTGAGCCCAGTCGGGAAAAAGCCATTTGTTTTAGATGGGAACTCACGCCGAAGGGCAATTTTCTAAGTGAT
>TARA_R110002072_G_scaffold197274_1_pt1 | contig 14833 bp, 14 predicted proteins | sample TARA_R110002072 | Tara Oceans TARA_R110002072 (sample SAMEA4397118) | marine metagenome | biome: Polar Biome; feature: [SRF] surface water layer (ENVO:00010504); material: water (ENVO:00002006), including particulate matter (ENVO:01000060) such as... | depth 5 m | reverse complement strand
AATTCTACAGCGTTTCAAACCGCTGTCAACCGCCTCTTTTACCGCTTTCGATCATCTCGACCGAACCCCCTTCAGACTCAAACACTACCTCCTGAAGAGGAGGCGCATTCTACGCAGCTTTCGCTGCTTTGCAACCCCTTTCTTAAATCTAACTTCTTGTTTTATAAGAAGTTTAAGGAGCTGCTTACGCCTGAAGAGGTGCGCATTATAGGGACTGGCAAACGAAGGTCAATCGTTTATTGCACTTTTGTTTCAACACCCATGAAATCAAAGACTGCAGCCACTCAGCTAGCCACGCGCCGCCTTCAGAAGCGGCAACCCCTTCTTTAAGCCCAGGTAGAGATGCACTGCATCCATATATGAAAGAAGCGACGCATCCCCCCGAGGAAAGCGGCACTAGCCGATCAATAGCAGTGCTGCATACAAACAGCCTGACCAGATCATCAGCATCAGGACCAGAAGCCCCCCCCCAATCATCAAGCACACAGGTGCGATGCACAAAATTTCGCCACAGAACTCAAACAGCTCGGGGGTGCACGCCGACGAACACCCTTGTCGAATCTAAAAATCACCGGATACTGTATATAAAACCAGTACAGGCGATTCCTCTATGAGCAACGCTCAGATCCTTAGCGAACTACACACCAATTGCACTTACCTTCCATTTTTTGAGGCGCACATTCCCGCCGGCTTTCCCAGTCCTGCCCTGGATCACATGGAACAAAAACTGTCTCTGGACGAGCTTCTCGACATCAATACACCACACACTTATGTCGCGCTGGTAAGCGGTGAAAGCATGAATGGCGCAGGAATCTTCGATGGCGATTACCTGATCGTCAGTCGCGCACTGGAAGCAAAGCCGGGCGACATCGTTGTGGCCTGTCTAAATGGTGATGTATTCGTCAAACGTTTGGGCCGGCACCATAAGTCGTATGTGCTGCAATCCGAGCACCCTGATTACGCACCTCGCTATGTAATTGACGATGACGAACTGATGATTTGGGGGGTTGTGAGTCACAGCCTTAGGAACCACCGCCACCATGCCTGAGCCAGTATTCGCACTAATAGACTGCAACAGCTTCTACGCAAGCTGCGAGCGAGTGTTCCGGCCTGACCTGCAGCACACACCTATCGTGGTACTAAGCAACAACGACGGCTGCGTAATTGCCCGCTCTGCCGATGCTAAGCCCTTCGTAAAAATGGGGGCGCTATTCCATGAAATCCGTGGCGAACTCGACCGTCATGGCATTACGACTTTCAGCAGCAACTACGCACTCTATGGCGACATGAGCGAGCGAGTGATGAGCATCATAGAAGCGCGCCTGCCAGCCGTTGAGGTTTACAGCATTGATGAGGCATTTGCCAACCTTTCCGGGATCACGGAGCCCTTAGAGCACCTATCCAGATCACTCCAAAACGAGATCAGACAGAAAACGGGCATCCCTGTCGGTATCGGTATCGCTGAAACCAAAACCCTGGCGAAACTGGCCAACCATGCTGCCAAACGCTGGCAAAAACAGACCGACGGAGTCGTCGACTTACGTGACCCGATCCGGCGCGACAAGCTACTTAATATCGTGCCCGTAGGAGAAGTCTGGGGAATCGGCGCACACATGCAAACTCATCTAAACGCACTGGGCATCAAAACCGCCTGGGATTTGGCTAGACATGATGCTCGAGAACTGGGCAAGCGCTTCAATGTGGTGATCGAGAAAACCGCACGCGAACTGCGCGGTACTGCCTGTTTAGCACTCGAAGAAACTGAGCCAGCCAAACAGGAGATCTGCTGCAGTCGCTCGTTCGGCAAACGCCTGAAAACCATCGAGCCGATTCAGGAAGCCGTTACTGCATACGCCACCCGAGCGGCTGAAAAACTGCGTCAACAAGGCTCACTGTGTCGGCAGATTCGCATCAGCCTGCGTACCGGTATGTTCAACCCTGCAGAGGCTAAATATGCCAATGGTCTGATTTGCCAGCTGCCCTACCCGACCGACGACACACGCCTTATCACTTCAGCAGCGCGTGAGGGAATCAGCCGGCTTTATCGGAATGGGTTTAGCTATGCCAAAGCTCAGGTACTGCTGCTGGATCTGTGCCGACGTGACGAATACACAAAAGACCTATTTACACCCGAACAACCCCCGAGGACCGAACACCTGATGAAAACACTGGACGCCATCAACGGGCGATGGGGACGCGGGACATTGAAGCCGGCACGAATCACCAAACACACAGAGTGGAGCATGCGTCGGGAGCTGCTATCACCGGCTTACACGACTAGGTGGCAGGACCTATTTAAGGTTAAAGCACAATAGATTTTTAATCTCATTAGAGCCCACCACACGATCTCTCATGCCACGACCACTAGAAGCCATGAGATCTCAGGCTTAAATCACTGTTATCACACCTGTGTTCAAACCAGACTCGCCTTTGAAAATTCAACCTCGGAGACTTTGCCGGTCGCCAAAGACATCGTATAAATAGGCCACTATCGACCTCAACTCGCAGATGACGTGCACCCTGTGGAGCAAGTCGCCACTGACTGATCGTTAAGCCGATGTTTCACACTGCAACCTCCATATAAAACGAAGGTCAACCCGATAGCTGTGTCAGCGATAAGCATTTTAGAAAAGGTAAATGTGGGGCCAAACTTACGCATTGGAAAATAACCGCCCACAAAAAAGCCTAATCAGCATTAGATGATTAGGCTTTTTTGTAAATATATGGTCGGGACGGAGTGATTCGAACACTCGACCCCTAGCACCCCATGCTAGTGCGCTACCGGACTGCGCTACGCCCCGACTAGGCGTGAATCAGTTTTCTTATACCAGAAAACGTCGCGGACTATACATTAAGCTCCTGAAATGTGGAAACTTTTTTGAATAGGGCGACTATTTTCTAAGCACCAACAACACGTCTTCAAGCTCGGTAATCATTTGCTTGATCAGCTGCTTGTACTGGGTGCTGTCATCTTTAGCTTCATCACCCGAAAGACGCTGACGCGCTCCACCGATGGTAAAGCCTTGGTCGTACAAGAGCGCGCGAATCTGCCTAATCATCAACACATCTTGGCGCTGATAATAGCGTCGATTGCCACGCCGTTTAACCGGGTTAAGTTGTGGGAACTCCTGCTCCCAGTAACGCAACACGTGCGGTTTTACAGCACAGAGTTCGCTAACTTCACCGATGGTGAAGTAGCGCTTGCCGGGTATGACGGGCAGTTCGTCGTTATGACTTGGTTCCAGCATACGCCTCGACCCTGGCTTTAAGTTTTTGGCCTGGACGGAAAGTCACGACACGGCGAGCCGTAATCGGAATTTCCTCTCCTGTTTTTGGATTGCGACCGGGGCGCTGACGCTTATCGCGCAAATCAAAGTTACCGAACCCCGAGAGTTTGACCTGTTCGTTGAGCTCCAGCGCTTGGCGGATCTCCTCAAAGAACAGCTCCACCAACTCCTTGGCTTCCCGTTTATTCAGGCCCAGCTCTTCATACAGACGTTCCGCCATCTCAGCTTTCGTCAGAGCCCCCATACGCTACTTCCTTAACGTGGCGTTGAACCTTTGTTCCAGGGAGGTGAGAATATTTTGCATTGTGGTGCTCACCTCATCGTCATTAAGAGTGCGCGATGGATGCTGCCAGGTCAAGCCAACGGCAAGGCTTTTTCTATGAGGATCAATACCTTTACCGTGATACACGTCAAATAGCTTGAGGTCGGTCATCCATTCGCCAGCAGCCTCACGAATTGCACCGAGCAAATCCTGTGCAGGCACGTCACGGTCAACCAGCACAGCCAAGTCACGCCGCACTTCGGGGAACTTAGACAACTCCTGAAACTTTGGCATAACGCCTTGAGTGATCTCAGCCAGCACCAACTCAAACATAAAGACGGTTTGATCTAGGCCGAGCGCTTTCGACAGCTCGGGATGCATCGCACCCAGGAAACCGACTACTCGCCCTTCGCGCTCGATACACGCTGTTTGCCCTGGGTGCAGCGCTGCATGTTCGCCTGGTACGAAGGTGAAGCTATCGCCCGCTCCCGCACTAGCCAGCAAGGCTTCGACATCAGCTTTCACATCATAGAAGTCGACATCATCTCGACCATGCGCCCAACCCTCAGCAAGACGACCGCCACAAATTACGCCCGCCAGCATCGGCTCTTGCTTCAAACCTTCGAGCTGCCCAACAAAACGCAAGCCACTTTCGAACAGGCGCACACGCGACTGTTGACGATTCAAGTTGTGTTCAAGTGCCTTGATCAGACCAGGCCACAAGGAAGAGCGCATTGCTGCCATATCGGCAGAAATAGGGTTCGCCAACATCAGCGGCGCAACACCTGGATTGAATAGCTCGAACAACTTGGGATCAATGAAGCTGTAGGTAATCGCTTCCTGATAACCACGGGCAACCAACAAACGACGCAGTGCAGGCAGGTCGACTGCAGCCTCGGCTTTAGCTTGCGGAGCCAAACGCGCTTGCGGATAACGAACCGGCAAACGGTTATACCCATACAAACGACCCAACTCCTCAATCAAATCGACTTCGAGACTGATGTCGAAGCGATGACTCGGGACATCGACTAGCCACTCACCAGCGCCTTGAGCGGTCACACCGAGACCCAGCGCTGTGAGCAGACGCTCAACTTCAGCGCCCTCCATGTCCATACCCAACATTTGGCTGATGCGTTCGGCTCGCAAGGTAATTGGCGCAATATTGGGCAAGTCGGTGGCACTGGCCACTTCAATGACAGGACCAGCTTCACCACCGACGATATCCAACAGCAGTGCGGTTGCACGCTCCATGGCATGGCGCGCCAGCTGCGAGTCAACACCGCGCTCGAACCGATGCGATGAATCAGTGTGCAGTCCATAGGAACGGGCTTTTCCAGCTACCGCAATGGTGTCGAAGAAAGCACTTTCCAAGAACAGGTCACGCGTTTTAGCACTTACACCGCTATATTCACCGCCCATCACACCGGCAATAGCCAAAGCGCGATTATGGTCAGCAATCACCAGGGTGTCTGCTCGCAGGCTGACTTCTTGCCCATCCAGCAGAACCAGCTTTTCACCCTCTTCAGCCATACGCACGCGGATACCACCATTGATCTCAGCAAGATCAAAAGCATGCATAGGCTGGCCGAGCTCAAGCATTACGTAGTTGGTGATATCAACGGCAGCATCAATGCTACGAATATCGGAGCGACGCAGACGCTCGACCATCCACAGCGGCGTAGGCTTGGACAAGTCGACGTTGCGCACAACCCGCCCCAAGTAGCGCGGGCATGCTTGAGGGACCAAGACATCAACCGAGCGTACTTCGTCATGGGAAGCCGCAACCGGAGCGACCGACACGGGCACCACAGTCGCGCCGTAGATCGCGCCCACTTCACGAGCCAAGCCGGCCAGCGACAGACAATCACCACGATTCGGGGTCAAACCGATTTCGATGCTGGCATCGTCCAAGCCCAGATAAATGCGTATGTCCTGACCAACAGGTGCATCCGCCGCCAGCTCCATGAGCCCACTGTTGTCATCACTGACCTGCAGTTCGGAAGCCGAACAGAGCATCCCCTGAGACTCCACGCCACGCAACTTGGCCTGTTTGATCTTGAAACCACCAGGCAACTCAGCGCCGATCATGGCGAAGGGAATCTTGATGCCGGCGCGAGCGTTTGGCGCACCACAAACGACTTGGAATGTTTCACTGCCATTACTAACTTGGCAGACACGCAGCTTGTCAGCATCAGGGTGCTGTTCAGCGTTAAGAATCTCGCCCACCACAACGCCATTGAATTGACCTGCCACAGGCGTTACCGCATCGACTTCCAGACCGACCATCGATAGGCGGGCCACCAACTCATCGCGCGCAACATCCGGATTTACCCAGCTACGCAGCCATTGTTCACTGAATTTCATACTGTCTGTTCTCCTGAACCAATTCGATTACGGAATGCGAGAGCGCTAGCGAAATTGCGCCAGAAACCGCAGGTCGTTATCAAAGAACAGCCGTAGATCGTTAACGCCGTAACGCAGCATGGCCAGACGCTCAACCCCCATGCCGAAGGCGAAGCCGGAGTATTTCTCTGGATCAATGCCAGACATGCGCAGCACATTCGGGTGCACCATGCCGCAGCCCATGACTTCCAGCCAACCGGTCTGCTTGCACACACGGCAGCCTTTACCGCTGCACATCACGCACTGCATATCGACTTCGGCCGATGGCTCGGTGAACGGGAAGAACGAGGGCCGGAAACGTACACCCAGCGGCTTCTCGAAGAACACTCGAAGGAACTCTTCGATGGTGCCCTTGAGGTCAGCAAAGCTCACACCCTCATCGACCAGCAGGCCTTCTACCTGGTGAAACATCGGCGAGTGAGTGATATCGGAATCGCAGCGATAAACACGGCCGGGGCAAACGATGCGGATAGGCGGCTGCTGAGACTCCATGGTGCGCACTTGGACCGGAGAAGTGTGGGTGCGCAGCAACATATTCGCGTTGAAATAAAAGGTGTCATGCATCGCCCGAGCCGGGTGATGGCCTGGGATATTGAGTGCTTCAAAGTTGTGATAGTCGTTTTCCACTTCCGGGCCTTCGGCAATGCCGTAGCCAATACGGGTGAAAAACTGCTCAACGCGCTCCAGCGTCCGGGTGACTGGATGCAGACCACCAGAGGTCTGACCACGGCCCGGTAGGGTCACGTCGATTTTTTCGGCGGCGAGCTTGGCGCTCAGCGCGGCCTGTTCCAGAGTTGCCTTACGGCTGTTCAGCGCATCCTGAACCTGATCCTTGGCGGCATTGATCAACGCACCGGCTTGCGGGCGTTCTTCTGCCGACAGATTGCCCAGGGTCTTCATCACCTGAGTCAATTCGCCTTTCTTGCCCAGATAGTGAACCCGCAATTGCTCCAGGGCATTCACATCGTCGGTGTGGCTAACGGCCTCAAGCGCTTGCGAGACCAGCACATCCAGATTTTCCATTTACAGACTCCAGATACGAAATAGGGGAAGAGCTTGAAGGCTCTTCCCCTATTGGTGACGTTTAGCACCGGGCGAGCCCGGTGATTGTCGGGGACTTAAGCCAGTACGGCTTTCGCTTTCTCGACAATCGCAGCAAACGCCGCTTTTTCGTTCACTGCCAGATCAGCCAGTACCTTACGGTCGATCTCGATGGACGCTTTTTTCAGGCCGGCAATGAAACGGCTGTAGGACAGGCCGTTAACACGAGCACCAGCGTTGATACGAGCGATCCACAGAGCGCGGAACTGACGTTTTTTCTGGCGACGGTCGCGGTAGGCGTACTGGCCTGCCTTGATCACCGCTTGCTTGGCAACGCGGAATACGCGTGAGCGTGCGCCGTAGTAGCCTTTAGCGAGTTTCAGAATTTTTTTGTGACGCTTGCGAGCGATAACGCCGCGCTTAACACGAGCCATGAGTAATTTCCTCTATCTTGACCGATTAACGAACGCGCAGCATGCGCGCCACTTTTGCTACGTCAGACGGATGCACCATGGTGCTACCGCGTAGTTGACGCTTACGCTTAGTGGACATCTTGGTCAGGATGTGGCTCTTGAAAGCGTGCTTGTGCTTGAAGCCGTTAGCGGTTTTGAGAAAACGCTTGGCTGCACCACTCTTAGTTTTCATCTTTGGCATGTTCGGATACTCCGCATTCAGTTGATAAACATAACCGCAAGGCCTGCCGTGCCCTGGTGGTTATTTCTTCTTTTTGGGGGCGATGACCATTATCAGCTGGCGTCCTTCCATCTTTGGATGCTGTTCAACGGTGCCGTATTCAGCAAGGTCACCTTCAACCCGCTTTAACAACTCCATGCCCAGCTCCTGATGCGCCATCTCACGACCGCGGAATCGAAGCGATACCTTGGCCCTGTCCCCATCACTAAGGAAACGTACCAGGTTGCGTAGTTTTACCTGGTAATCCCCTTCCTCCGTCCCTGGACGAAACTTAATTTCTTTAACCTGAATCTGCTTCTGGTTTTTCTTTGCAGCAGCAATCTGCTTCTTCTTTTCGAAGATCGATTTGCCGTAGTCCATCAGCTTGCAAACAGGTGGCACTGCATCGGCAGAAATCTCTACCAGATCCAGCTTGGCCTCTTCGGCCTTAAGAAGCGCGTCTTCAATTGACACAATCCCAAGCTGCTCACCTTCAGCGCCAATTAACCGAACCTCGCGTGCCGAGATATTCTCGTTGATCGGGGCCTTCGGTGCAGCTCGTTTATCTTGTCTCATTTCACGCTTAATAATGATTACTCCAAATCTTGGCGACCACGCCGGGAAACCGCCTGCGCAAGAAATTCAGCGAATTGAGTGACGGGCATTGAGCCCAGATCAGCACCTTCACGGGTACGCACGGCGACAGTTTTCGTCTCAACCTCCCGATCTCCGATAACCAAGAGATAGGGAACCTTGAGCAAAGTGTGCTCGCGGATTTTAAAGCCTATTTTCTCGTTCCTCAAGTCAGACTTGGCACGAAATCCGCTTTGATTGAGCGTTTTTTCTACTTCGAGGGCAAAATCGGCCTGTTTATCCGTGATATTCATCACCACAGCCTGAGTCGGCGCCAGCCAAGCCGGGAACGCCCCTTCGTAGTGCTCGATCAAAATCCCGATGAATCGCTCGAACGAACCGAGAATCGCCCGGTGCAACATAACCGGCACTTTACGGCTGTTGTCTTCGGAAACGTAGCTCGCTTCTAGGCGCTGCGGCATATTCGGATCGTACTGCAGCGTACCGCACTGCCAAGCGCGACCAAGGCAATCAAGCAGCGTGAACTCGATCTTCGGACCGTAGAACGCACCCTCGCCCGGCAGGTACTCCCAAGGCAGGCCGGCTTCATTCAGCGCATTGGCCAGCGCCTCTTCGGCGCGATCCCAGAACGCATCATCACCCACACGCTTGGCTGGGCGCGTGGAGAGCTTCATCTTGACGTCGCTGAAGCCGAAGTCCGCGTACACCTGCAAGGTCAGCTTGATGAAATCCGCCGCCTCCTTCTTGACCTGCTCTTCTGTACAGAAGATATGCGCATCATCCTGCGTAAAGCCACGCACGCGCATGATGCCATGCAGGGCGCCGGAGGCTTCATTACGGTGACAGGAGCCAAACTCAGCAAGACGCAGCGGCAGCTCACGGTAGCTCTTGAGCCCCTGATTGAATATCTGCACGTGGCACGGGCAGTTCATCGGCTTAATTGCGTAATCGCGACTTTCCGACTGAGTGGTGAACATGTTGTCAGCGTAATTGCCCCAGTGCCCGGATTTCTCCCACAGCACACGATCAACCACCTGCGGCGTGCGCACTTCCTGATAGCCATTCTCGCGCTGCACACCACGCATGTACTGCTCAAGTACCTGATAGATAGTCCAGCCATTGGGGTGCCAGAACACCATGCCCGGCGCTTCTTCCTGGGTATGGAACAAGTCGAGGCGCTTACCGATCTTGCGATGGTCGCGCTTCTCGGCCTCTTCGATACGCTGGATATAAGCCGCCAACTGCTTCTTATCAGCCCAAGCCGTGCCATACACGCGCTGTAACTGCTCGTTCTTGGCATCGCCGCGCCAGTAGGCACCGGACAACTTGGTCAGTTTAAACGCTTTGAGGAAGCGCGTATTCGGCACATGCGGGCCACGGCACATGTCGACGTATTCTTCGTGGTAGTACAGACCCATGGCCTGCTCGTCCGGCATGTCTTCAACCAGACGCAACTTGTACTCTTCACCACGAGCGGTGAAGACATCAATAACTTCAGCGCGTGGCGTCACTTTCTTAATGACGTCGTAGTCCTTCTCGATCAGCTGCTGCATGCGCTGCTCGATTGCCGCCACATCATCTAGAGTAAAAGGACGCTCAGAGGCGATGTCGTAGTAGAAACCTTCGTCAATGACCGGACCGATCACCATCTTGGCAGCAGGAAACAGCTGCTTGACCGCATGACCAATCAAATGCGCACAGGAGTGGCGAATGATTTCCAGGCCTTCCTGATCTTTTGGCGTAATGATTTGCAGAGTTGCGTCGCTATCAATCAGATCACAGGCATCAACCAACTTGCCATTGACCTTGCCAGCTACCGTGGCCTTAGCCAGGCCAGCACCAATAGATTGCGCCACCTCGAGTACGGATACCGGGTGATCGAACGAACGCTGACTGCCGTCGGGAAGAGTAATGATGGGCATGGCGCCTCCTCTCCTAGTGGTGACCTCTACCAAAGGCCACATGGGTTGGGATGAGCCAGTAAGCGATGCGGCGGTAAACCTGCCTTACAATGGCAGGAGCTTTTCAGCCAACCAAAACCGAACCGGGGTCACTGGAGGTTTGAAACAACGATTAACCGCACGGATGCTTGCAGAAAGCCGCGCTTGCTGGCAAGAACCCAATAAAAAAGGGCCGCCTAAGCGACCCTTTTTCTACCAAATTTGGTAGGCACGATTGGACTCGAACCAACGACCCCCACCATGTCAAGGTGGTGCTCTAACCAACTGAGCTACGTGCCTACGATGGGTGCGCATTCTACGGCCGCGCAAAAAACTGTCAACCTATTTTTTACGCTAACTGTCTGAATAACTGAATTTTTTACTGTTCTACAGCGCGTTTAATATTTCGCACAGGCCACTAGCCGGGCATTTTCAACTCAGGTAGCATCTGCCCATTCGTAAAAAATAAAGAACAGAGGTTGCAAAATGGCGCACACAGCTTATCCACAATCCTATTACGCGGCCTCCGCCAATCCGGTACCGGAGCGCCCAGAATTGAATGGTGAAGTCGAGACTGACGTGTGCATCGTCGGCGCGGGCTACACCGGTCTATCCACCGCCATCGCCCTGCTTGAGAGTGGCTTCAAGGTCAGCATCGTCGAGGCAGCCAAGGTCGGTTTTGGCGCATCGGGTCGTAATGGCGGACAGATCGTTAACAGCTACAGCCGCGATATCGACGTGATCGAACGCAGTGTCGGCCCCAAGCAGGCGAAACTGCTGGGCGATATGGCGTTCGAAGGCGGCCGCATCATTCGCGAACGCATCGCCAAGTACAACATCCAGTGCGACCTCAAGGACGGTGGCGTCTTCGCTGCTAACACCCCAAAGCACATGAAACACCTGGAATCGCAGAAAAAGCTTTGGGAACGCTACGGCCATACTCAGTTGGAACTCATGGACGCCAAGCGCATTCGTGAAGTGGTGGACAGCGACGCCTATGTCGGCGGCATGCTCGACATGAGTGGCGGCCACATACACCCGCTCAATCTGGCCCTGGGTGAAGCGGCTGCAGTTGAGTCGCTGGGCGGCGTGATCTATGAACAATCCCCCGCTATCCGCATTGACCGCGGCGCCAACCCTGTAGTGCACACGCCTAACGGCCGGATCAAAGCCAAGTTCGTGGTCGTCGCCGGTAACGCCTATCTGGGCAACCTGATTCCGGAGCTGTCGGCCAAGTCGATGCCGTGCGGTACCCAGGTGATCACCACCGAACCCCTGTCTGCTGAACTGGCGAAAAGCTTGCTGCCGCAGGATTACTGCGTCGAAGATTGCAACTACCTGCTCGACTACTACCGCCTGACCAGCGACAAGCGCCTGATCTTCGGCGGCGGCGTGGTCTACGGCGCACGCGATCCGGCGAACATCGAGGCGATTATTCGCCCGAAAATGCTTAAAGCCTTCCCACAGCTGAAGGATGTGAAGATCGACTACGCCTGGACCGGCAACTTCCTGCTGACCTTGTCGCGCCTGCCGCAGGTCGGCCGCCTGGGCGACAACATCTACTACTCGCAGGGCTGCAGCGGCCACGGCGTGACCTACACCCACTTAGCCGGCAAAGTGCTGGCTGAAGCCCTGCGCGGCCAAGCAGAACGCTTCGACGCCTTCGCCGATCTGCCGCATTACCCCTTCCCCGGCGGCCGCCTGTTCCAAGTGCCATTCAGCGCTCTGGGTGCCTGGTACTACACCCTGCGTGACAAACTGGGCGTCTAAAGCACAGCCCGCAAACAGAAACGGCACCTCAAGAGGTGCCGTTTTACATTCTATCTTTCGACGATTTTACAACTGTGTATTCGGCCAGACCTGACGCGCCGTGCGCAACGCCCGCTGCGCCGCAGTCGCACGACCTTGCTTTTGCAATTCCTGCGCGGCCGCCATCCACGTCTGTTTGTGTGGTTGCGCAGGCAACTGATCGGTAGGCATGACCAATACAGCCCAGCGCCCCGCCTCACCCCACGCATCGTCGAAGCTGGCAAAGCTGGTGTACCAACGCCGGGTGTTGCCAGAGCGCAGCACCAGTGTGCGCTCACGCTGGTCATAGCCAACCAACAGCGCAAACTGCGCGCCCGGCCCGCCAAATAAACGATCCTGCATCACCAGCACTGGATGCCCTGCCGACACTTGCTGCATCAGCGCATCCAGGTTGCCAGGCAAGGGGTAGACCAGCAGATCATAAGAGCGCGCTGCCGCTTCAAGGCCGACTTGTGCGCTTTGTCCCTTGGCCAATTGCTGAATGCGCTCATCCACCAGGCCGGGGCTACTGATCACACCATGATGATTGAGTAACGCCGCCAACGCCGAAGGCCCGCCCTGCGCATCACTGAGTTGAAAAAACGGCACATCAGCCAACTCGACCCGCTCGGGCAAGCGCTTGGTCTCAGGCTGCAGCTGCGGCCCGCCAGCGCAGGCAGCGAGCAGAAAAAACAGGGCTACTGGCAGAAGCTTTACTACGCGCACAGACTGAAACATCACTCACCCACTGGCTTGTTTGTGGCGCAGAGCATAACGATGAAGTGCCGATGCCCCAACCTATCTACACAAAATGCCGAGTTTCCGGCAGAAATTGCCCACGTCATACGCACAAACGAAAACCATCTCCAGGCCGATAAACAGCCCGGCATTGCACCCAACGCTGCCTTTACCCGGCACACCACCGAATTACGACCGCCGCCCTTGCGCTCGCCGTCAAACAAACAGCCCCCAATGCCCAATAACTTTGCACCTGTCAGCACGGTTCTAACCGCGCTTTCTCGGCGCTTCTCCGTTATTGAGGTTCAGAGGCGTCCTCGAAACCAGGAACGACTCACATTGATTTATCGCAGGAGGAAAAACCTGCAGGCAGTTCAACTGCTTGGCCATACGAAGCTGGAAAACACCGTTCATTACCTGGGGATCGAGGTCGATGATGCCCTGGAGCGGCGGAGCAGACAGAAATTTGAACATGCACAGCAACAGTCGATGCAAGGCCGTCGCAATGCGGCCAGATGCGGTTATCAGCTGCTAAAAAGTTGGGTGGAACGCCAATTTATAGAATTACTGCACTCCGTTTGCTGGCGCACAGACGCCCCCGCGCATTGAGTCCAGCTTAGGGGTTCACAGCGTCAGTCGGACTCGCCTGCGAGCCACTGCGCACTCGTCGCCTTGCGACAGCTGGATCGGTAACAGGAGTCACCATGGACAATCCAACTCATAAAGGAAATTCCGGGGTTAACAGCCTCGGCGGCGGCGTTGGTCCTATAGTCGCGGGGCCCGCTGCACGCGGCGAGCCCCATCGCCCGGTAGGCATTGTCTGTTGAGAAACCACTGTCCAACGGCAAGGGCTTGGGTCCGTCGGGCAGTTCCTCGACACGCAGATAAAGGCCCTGCTCAAAGAACATCATGTGGCTGCCTCCGCTGCATCAAGCTTCCATCTAGGCGGTAACTAGACACAGAACATTCGTGGTTTACCGAAGGCACTTTTGCGCCAAATACCGATGTCAGCATCGCCAACAAGCGGGCCATCAGGCTCTGCGGAGCCTGCCAGTAAACTGCCGATTGCGGGGTGAACTTGAGCAGTGCCGGGTTATCCAGGGCTGTTGGCATATTGAAACGTGGCGAATTGAGCTGCCCCAGCCAGATCGAGCCCAGTAGGTATTCGGAACATAAATCTTCCGCGTACAGCTCGCCTCGGCCGGACAAAGACACGCGCTGGCTGCCCGCTGCATCGGCAAATGTCAGATTGAGGCTCAGCATATGCGCTGCAGGAAGGCTGAGTGGATCAGTGGAAAACCACAAGGCGCCACAGTCGTCCATTTCCCAGCGCGACATGCGGCTGCTGAGCAAAACGCCCTGCTCGTCCACAGTGCTGAGCGTGGCAACCGACATACGTTCCATCATGCTGCGCAGCTGCGCGCCGGCTTGGCTCTGAGTATTCACGGACAACTCCTGTACTGGGATAGGCGCGAACCTGGGCGTTGAGCAACTACGTGGAATGCTCGCTGCACGATGTAGCTGGCAAATACTGAGCAGACTGCCTCACGAGAAGCGGTCAGGCCGCAGGTGTCCTAGAACACAAAGATGGCCAACAGGATGATGATGGGGATCGGAATCCCGAGAAATAACAGCAGTAGTGAGCGCATGGCAGTCTCCCCTAGACGGACTGAATGGCCACAAATTTTGTAGGCACCAGATGAGCGCTTTCGGCCAAAAGCGGTCATCTGGTGCCTTTAAATCAGTGGCTATCCAATTCGATGGTGGCAGCCGACTGACGGCCGCCACCCATATGGATTCACACCTGCGGGCTAGCTGGGGGCTGACCACGGGTTTTCCATAGTGAAAGCAGCACACCGCCCAGCAATAGGCCCAGAGTCACGCTCAAGGAAATGACAGCTGGAATTTTGCCGATGATGCCAACCAGGAAGATCTTGCCGCCGATAAACACCAGCACTAACGCCAGTGCGTACTTGAGGTAAGCGAAGCGGTGAATCATCGCCGCCAAGGCGAAGTACAAAGCACGCAAACCAAGGATGGCAAAGATGTTCGAGGTGTAGACGATAAAAGGATCCTGGGTAATGGCGAAGATCGCCGGCACGCTGTCT
>TARA_R110002072_G_scaffold136308_2_pt1 | contig 14858 bp, 14 predicted proteins | sample TARA_R110002072 | Tara Oceans TARA_R110002072 (sample SAMEA4397118) | marine metagenome | biome: Polar Biome; feature: [SRF] surface water layer (ENVO:00010504); material: water (ENVO:00002006), including particulate matter (ENVO:01000060) such as... | depth 5 m | reverse complement strand
CCCGCCCGCCGACCTTTGCCATTTCCTGCACCAATCCGGAGCATTTGCCGGACTCCTACCTGCGGTATTTGGAAAATGCCCTGCGCGAAGATTTTGAGTTGCCGGGGATTCCCATTCGCATCCACCTGAAAAAGGGTCAAAACCCCTACGCCAACCGGAAAAAGCGATAGGCGCGGTTCGAGTCGGATTGGTTCAAACGGGATCATAAAGTGACCCTGTTTGAACCGTGACGCCGCCGCTTGTCGCAGGCGAAAGCGCTGCCGCTGCGCCCTCAGATCCAGTGAATCCAGCGGCCGTGGTAGTCGGCCCGGGCCAGTAAGCGCGTTTCTTCCTGTTTGACGCCGGCGGACCAGCAGTCAAGCAGGAGCGCGGCCCCCGGTTGTTGGCCATCGCCTTCCAGGCGGAGCCAGGCCAGCGGGCTGTCTTGGCCTGACGCCTGTCCGGCGCGCGCGATGATCGCCGCGCCGCGCGCTTGGGCCGCCGGCGGCAGGTATTGCCAAGCGATGGAGTGATAGACCACCGATAGCCTGCCTTCCGGCCGGTTCGCCAACTGGCTTTCCAACCAAACCAGAGCGTCCGCCTTGGTCACGCGAATGTCGCTTGCGGCGGCGACCTCCAACGCGGCCAGCGTGCGGGCAACCCGGTCCTGCTGATCCGCCCAGATATAGGACAGCAAGCGCAGTTGATCACTCATGTCGCCGGGGTCCAGGGGCGCGAGATCGCAGCCGGCGCGGCCGGCGACGGTGATCTCGGCGCGCGGCGGCGGCGGGCCTTGCCAGTCGGGAGTCAGAAAAAGCGGGGGATTATCCGGTCCCCAGCGGGTTCCGCCGAGATCGTAGCCATAGCTGTCCCAGAAAAGATTGAGGCCGGCGCTGGCCCCCACTTCGTAAAGCTGTAACGGGCGCTGGTATCGATGGGCCAGCGATAGAAAGCCCGGCAGCAGCACGGCCGCGCGTCGGACTTCATTGGTTTGTGGCGGCAGATTCAGGCGCTGCAGAATAAAGTTGCCGTGGTCTTGCTGGGCATGATCGATCGCCTGCCAGAGCCCGTCGCTGTCGGGGGTTGGCTGGTGGCCGGGATAGTTTGCCGCCAAAAAGGGCGCCCGACCGGAGAGCACCAGGGCGTGCAGCGCGCCGGCCAGCCGCAGGGGAACCGCGTCGCCGTCGGCCGAAGGATCGCCCGGCCAGTTTTCCAGCCGCGTCCGCACGGCGCCCTCCGACAGGTGGCGCTGGCTGAAAAGCGTGCAGACCAAGGCGGTGAAGGGCGAGCCAAGATCCTCGCAGGCCTTGGCCTGGCGCAGAAAAGCCGCCGTCATTAAGTCCGGTGCGGCCGGGTGTGACGAGGCCATGGCTTGTTCTTCTCCTGCCGTGCTGGCGTGCGGAGGGACCGGCGTCCCAATTCAGCCGCTGTGGGACCGATTGATCGTGCGGCTGCCGGGCGTGATTTTAAGAAGCCGAGTGCAGGTCAATGGTTTCGCCATTGCGCTGGCAGGCGACTTCCGCCAGTTCGACAAAGGACTCGGTGATCTCCTCGGGCGCGCGCAGTGACAGCGGGTTTTCACCCGGAAAGGCATCAGCGCGCAGGTTGGTGCGGATCGGTCCGGGCGAGAGCAGGTTGATTTTAAGCCCGAAGGAGTCCACCTCCTTGGCGTAGCTCTTGACCATGGCTTCCAGGGCGGCCTTGGTGGCGGCATAGGGCCCCCAATAGGCCTTGGCCGACTGGGCGGCGCCGGAGGTGACAAAGATCGCCCGGGCGGCGCTGGATTTGCGCAGCAGCAGGTCCAAGGTGCGCAGCAGCCGGAAATTGGCGTGCACATTGACCTGGAAAACCTCCTCCCAAATCTCCGGTTTAATGTGGCCGAGTGGCGAAAGCGGCCCCAACATGCCGGCGTTGCCCACCAGGATGTCCAGATGTCCATGCCGTTCGAACAGCGCGGGCCCCAGGGCGTCGAGCTTTTCGCCGTCGCGCAGGTCCAACGGCACCAAGGTGGCCTTCAGGCCGCCGTCGCCGCGGATCTCATCATCCAGTTCCTCAAGCGCGCCCACCGTGCGGGCGATCAGGATGGTTTGCGCCCCTTCGGCGGCAAACCGCCGGGCCACCGCCCGACCAATGCCGCGGGACGCGCCGGTGATGACCGCCGTCCGGCCCGTCAGACGATCGCCAACGGCTTTCTTCGCGTCTGTGGCCTGGGCGTGGGGGGAGGTGGTTTCAGCCTTTGTCATCGGAAAAGTCTCTATCATGTTTTCTGTTGCGGGCGTGGGAAAATACCCTGCCAAGTTCGCCTCGCCGCGCTGTCGAGCAGCGCAAAGAGACCCACGCCGACCAGCAGGCCGGCCCCCGCGTAGAGTAGGCCCTCAAGCGTGAGCGGCACCACGGGTGCGAAGTTGGCGAGAGTATCGCGAACCACGGCTTCGTCAAGGTACTGTAGAAAGGTGAGGCCCCGGGTCGCAGCCGGGGCCGCGGTCAGGGCATCGTAGGCGGCTTGCAGCGCTGCCTGGTCATTCAGCGCCTGCCTTGCCCCGGCGATCAGCGCCGCGCTGTAGACGCCTTGTTCCTGATCGGCCAGCGCCAGGAACGCCTCGGCGGTCATTCCCAGGCGCTGGGCCGCGTCGGTGAGCGCGGAAAGATCGTCGGTTACCTGCGCCAGGCGGCCGGCCAACTGCTGTTGATACTGGACAAGAAAGCCGGGAGCCTGGCTGAATCCAGCAGCGCCGGTAACTGAGAAGACCCCATTGACCAGACGCGATAGCATGAAATCCCGCTACTCCTTTGGTCGGCGCGCCCCAAGCCCAACAAATAGATCATCCGGCCAGGCTGTTTGAACCGATCTGGCGCTAGGCCCGCTTTAGTTCTTTGAGCATCGACGGCCGCGCCCGGGTTGGGTTTTCCTCGTCGGTCAAACGTGTCGGATAGTCGCCGGTAAAGCAGGCGTCGCAAAATTGCGGGTTTTCGGAATTGCGCAGCGTTTCGCCCATGGCCCGATAGAGCGCATCTTGGGAAATGAACGCCAGGCTATCGACGCCGATGTGTTCGGCCATCTCCGCGATGGTCATGGTAGCGGCCAGCAGGTGCTTTCTCTCCGGTGTGTCCACGCCATAGAAGCAGGAGTAGGAGGTGGGCGGCGAGGCGATGCGCATGTGAACTTCCGTCGCCCCGGCGGCGCGGACCATTTCGACGATCTTCCGGCTGGTGGTGCCGCGGACAATGGAGTCGTCCACCAGGACCACTCTTTGGCCGGCGATCTTGGTTTTGTTGGCGTTGTGTTTCAGCCGCACACCCAGGTTGCGGATCTCCTGGCTTGGCTCGATGAAGGTGCGGCCCACGTAGTGATTGCGGATGATCCCCAGTTCGAAGGGAATGCCCGATTCCTCGGCATAGCCCAGCGCCGAGGGCACGCCGCTGTCGGGCACCGGGATGATCACATCGGCGGGAACCCCCGACTCCTGGGCCAATTCATGGCCGATGTTCTTGCGCGCTTGATAGATGGACTTGCCCTCCATCACCGAGTCCGGCCGGGCGAAGTAGATGTACTCGAAAATGCAGGGCTTGTGCTTGAGGTTGGCCGAGATGAAGCGCGTCTTGGGTTCGCCGCCATCGAGAATGACCATTTCCCCGGGCTGTATGTCGCGGACCAGTTCGGCGCCAATAATATCCAGCGCGCAAGATTCCGAGGCCAGCAGGTAGGCATCGTCCAGCCGCCCCAGCACCAGCGGACGCACGCCGTAAGGGTCGCGCACGCCGATCATCGAGGTTTCGGTGATGGCCACCAGGGAGTAGGCGCCCTCGATCTTGCCCAGGGCGTCGGCGATGCGGTCGATGACATTGTCGCAGGGCGAGGTGGCGATCAGGTGGATCAAAACCTCCGAATCCATGGTGGACTGGAAAAGCGATCCACGGCGAACCAATTCCTGGCGCAGGGTGCCGGCGTTGGTCAGATTGCCATTGTGGGCAATGGCCAGCCCGCCGATGGACAGGTCGGCGAACAGCGGCTGAATGTTGCGGATTTCCGTGTCGCCGGTGGTGGAGTAACGGTTGTGCCCCATGGCCACGCTGCCGGTGAGACGGGCCATGGTGGATTGATCGGAAAAGATATCGCCGACCAAGCCGAGTTCCTTGTGGCTGTTGAAGCGCTCGCCGTCGTAGGCGACGATGCCGGCGGCTTCCTGGCCACGATGTTGGAGCGCGTGAAGTCCCAGCGCCGTATGAGCGGCGGCATCGGACGAGCCGAAAATGCCAAAAACACCACACTCTTCACGCAGTTTGTCGTCGTCGAAGGGGTGGGTGGATAGTGATGAACTCATGGGTTCCGCGCCTTTACCCTACTGCAAGGCCTCAATGGCCTGATCCAACTGTTCGCGTTGCCCCTCGGTATACCCCGCGCCCGCGTCCGATGCACCGTTTTTTGCTGCCGGTTCTTGCTCGGACGCCGTCTTGGGCTGCAACAGTTCCTGCACTATACGGCCTGTTTCAAGAGCCTTGTCACCGTTTTGTAAAGCACTTTCCACCGCCCTGCTGGTTTGCCGGCGCAGATTACCCGGCACCAGGGCGATCAAGGTGTCCGCGCCCGCATCAATCAGTGGGCGCGTTTTGGCCTCGCGCAGCCAGGCCGGGTGGTCTTCGGCAGGCAGCAGCCAGGTGGTGAAGGCGAGCCAAAGAAGGCTGACGATTACCGCCCCCCGAACCAGGCCGTAGAGCAGCCCCAAGGTCCGGTCCAAGGCGCCCAAGCTGCTTTGCTGAACCCGTTTGGCGAGCGCGCGCGACAGCAGCGAAAAAACAATCAGCGACAGCAAAAAAAGCGCCACGCCGGCGGCGATGTCAGCCGCCAGGTCGATGGGAATGAACTGGCGCGCCAGGGTTTGGGCGGGAATAAATCCGTACAGCGTCACGATTGTCGCGCCGATCCAGGCGCCGATGGACAGCACTTCGTGCACCAAGCCGCGGCTGAAGGCCAAGAGGGCTGAGATAAGCAACGCGGCAAAGACCATGAGATCCAGGGCATTGATCGGAAAGGAATCCATGTCTGTCCTTCTAGCGTGTGATCGACTAAGAAAGCAGCGCTTGGCGCGTCTTATCTACAGCAGCGCTTGGCGCGTCTTATCTGTCGTGAATCACCCTCGAAAAGGGTGACAAAAGCCGGCTCGGCTCGAACCTGTGTTGGCGCGCAAACCGCCTGCAATCGAAACGCTGTCCGCGCACCGGGTTCGGTCGATGGCAGGACGTTAGAGTAGATGATTGTCGGCGACTTGATGGTACCTTTATTGGCTTGGCTCCGGTTGTAACCGATCGCGGGCCCCGCCGGCGGCGATGGAAGCCACCAGGTCCTGCAGGTGGGCCACTTCCTGGAGCGTCAACTTGCCGTTCAATCTGGCTTTCTTGCTGCGGTTTACCGGAACAAAGGCGTGCTTGAAACCCAACTTGGAGGCTTCCTTCAAGCGTTGATCGCCTTGACTGACGGCGCGAATTTCCCCCGACAGACCGATTTCGCCGAACAGCACCGAATGGTCGGGCACCGGCCGGTCGCAGGCCGCCGAGATCAGCGCGGCGGCGACCGCCAGGTCCGCCGCCGGCTCGGAAATGCGCAACCCCCCGGCCACGTTGAGATAAACGTCCTTGCCCGCCAGCGACACGCCGCAGCGCGCTTCCAAGACCGCCAGCACCATGGCCAGGCGTCCCGAATCCCAGCCGATCACGGCGCGGCGCGGGGTGCCAAGCGGCGAGGGGCTGACCAGCGCCTGGATTTCCACCAGCACCGGACGGGTCCCCTCCACGCCGGCAAAGACCGACGCGCCGGATACCTCACCGTTATGGTCGGCCAGAAACAGCGCCGAAGGGTTGGCCACCTCGGTCAGGCCGCCGTCGGTCATCTCAAAGACCCCGATCTCGTCGGTTGCGCCAAACCGGTTCTTGACGGCGCGCAAAATTCGAAACTGGTGGCCGCGCTCCCCCTCAAAGGTCAAGACCGCGTCGACCATATGTTCCAGCACCTTGGGGCCGGCCAGCGCTCCCTCCTTGGTGACGTGGCCGACCAGCAGCAGACAAAAGCCCCGCTGCTTTGCCACGCGAATCAACTCGTGGGCGCTGGCGCGCACCTGGGCCACCGTTCCGGGCGCGGATTCCAGATTGTCCACATACATGGTTTGAATCGAGTCGATGACCACCACCGGCGGGGCGTCGGCGCGGTCCAGGGTCGCCACCAGGTCGCGCACCGAGGTGGCCGAGGCCAGCAGCACGTCGGCCGCCGCCAGTCCCAGGCGTGCGGCCCGCAGCCGCACCTGGTCAACCGCCTCTTCGCCCGAGATATAGGCGCAGGCCGCGCCGTTGCGCGCCAAGGCGGCCACGGCTTGCAGCAGCAAGGTCGACTTGCCGATGCCAGGATCGCCGCCGACCAATACGGCCGAGCCCGGCACCAGGCCGCCGCCGGTCACGCGGTCAAATTCCGCGATTCGCGTTACCCGGCGGTCGGTCTTGCTGGTCTGTCCTTCCAAGCCGACGAAGGCGATCTGCTGTCCGCTGCTGTTGGCGTTGCCCTTGACCTTCATGCCGCCGGGCGTGGAGGTTCTTGCCTCTTCCTGCAGGCTGTTCCATTCGCCGCAGTTCTCGCAGCGGCCGTTCCACTTGGGATAACTGGCCCCGCAGGACTGGCACACATAGTGGGCTTGGGATTTAGCCACGGCGCGGATCCCCGCAAGTTGTTGTCGGCGTCACGAAGAAGACGGTTGGAAAGCTAAGGCTCAAAAGTGGTCCTGCAAAGGCAGATCGATCGGGCCTTCTGAGTCACCCTTGATGAATTGATCCACGTAGGCGTTGCCCGACCGCTCCATCTCGCTGCTCTTGCCGTCCCAAATAATCCGGCCTTTGTAGAGCATGGCCATTCGATCGGAAATGCGCCGCGCCGAGGCCATGTCGTGGGTGATGGTGATGCCGGTCGCGCCCAGGCCCCAGATACATTTCGAGATCAGCTTGTCGATGACCGCGCCCATTATCGGGTCCAGCCCGGTGGTCGGCTCGTCAAAGAAAAGAATTTCCGGTTTGGTGGCGATGGCGCGGGCCAACCCGACGCGCTTGCGCATGCCGCCGGAAAGCTCGTCGGGGGACAGATCGGCGATTGATTCTTCCAAGCCGACGTCCGCCAGCCGTTGCATGGCGATGGCCCGGGCCTTGTTGCGGTTCATGCCCTGGCCTTGGATCAGTCCGAAAGCGACGTTTTCCCAAACCGGCAGGGAATCGAACAGCGCCGCGCCCTGGAACAGCATGCCGACTTTCGCGCGCACTTTGTCCAGCTTGCCTCGATTCATGGTAACGATGTTCTCGCCATCAATCTCAATCGAGCCGGAATCGGGCTTTAGCAGTCCGAGGATGCATTTCAACAGCACAGATTTTCCGGTGCCCGATCCCCCGATCACCACCAGGGATTCACCTTTGAAAATCTCCAGGTCGATACCGTCGAGAACCACGTTTTGCCCGAAGGCCTTGTGCAGACCACGGATGCGAATTTTGGGCTGGGTTTGAGCTGCCGGGGTCATCGCAGGAAAAACAGCTCCGTAATGAAGTAGTCAAAGGAAAGAATCAGAATGGCGGAGGAAACCACCGCATTGGTGGTGGCCGTGCCCACGCCCTGTGCGCCGCCGCGGCTGTTGAAGCCCTGGTAGCAGCCCATAAGCGCGATGAGGAAACCGAACACCGCCGCCTTGACCAGGCCTGACACCACCCCATCCCACTCCAGCGCATCAATGCTGTTGAGAATATAGGTGGTGGGGTTGAGACCCAGCTTCAGCGAGGCGACCAGATACCCGCCAAAGATACCGATGGCGTCGGCCACCAGCACCAGCAGCGGCAACATCAGCAACCCGGCCAACAGCCTGGGCGCGATGAGGTACTTGAAAGGATTGGTGGCGAGCGTGGCCAGGGCGTCGATCTGTTCGGTTACCCGCATGGTTCCCAGTTCGGCCGCCATGGCCGCGCCAATCCGGCCCGCCACCATCAAGCCGGCCAGCACCGGACCCAATTCGCGGGTTATCGACCAGACCACCACCTGGGGGATGGCCTTTTCCGCGCCGAAATCCGAGAAGCCGGTGTAACTTTGCAGCGCCAGGACCATGCCGGTGAAAATCGCCGTCAAGCCGACGACGGGTAGGGAATAGTAGCCGATTTCGATCATCTGGCGCAGCAGGATGCGCGGATAGAAAGGCGGGCGCAGCCCCTGGGAGATTGCCTCTCCGGTGAAGAGGGACAAGCGCCCGATCGTCGCCAGAAAAGCCAAAAGTGTGCGCCCCAGCGGGCTGAGAATGGAAATCACGCTTAGTTGTCCAAATAGAGGCGGTGGTATCGCTGCCCGAGCGACGTCAGAATTTCGTAGCTGATGGTTCCCGCTTTCGCCGCCACCTCATCGACGCCTTCTTTGGGGCCAAGCAAGTCCACAAGGGCCCCGGGGCGCGCCTGCTCCGCCGAGAGCGCGGTCACGTCCAAGGTAATAAGGTCCATGGATACCCGCCCCACCAGGGGAAGGGGACAGTCGCCCAACCAAGCCTGACCCCGATCGGACAGGGACCTGAGATAGCCGTCCGCGTAGCCCACGCCGACGGTGGCGATGCGGCGCCGCCGCTGACTGATGAAGGCGGCACCATAGCCAACACATTGACCAGCGTCAATCTCGCGGGTTTGAAGGATTTTTCCTTGCAGCCGAACAACTTGGCTCATGGGATTGGGGCTTCCCGGCGTCGGGTTGGCGCCGTAGAGCGCAACACCGGGCCGCCCCAGGTCGAAGTGATAGGCCGGTCCGAGGAAAATACCCGAGGAATTGGCGAGCGAGGCTTGGCCCAGCGGCAATTGGGCTCTGGCCTGCCGAAACGTCTCGAGCTGGCGCGCATTCAAGGGGTGGTTCGGCTCGTCGGCGCACGCCAGATGGCTCAGCATCAGCTCGATCCGCACGCCGCGCAGTCGCGCGCTGTCGGCGACCAGCGCTGCCAGCTCCTGCGGCGGCAGGCCCAGTCGGGACATGCCGCTGTCCAACTGCAAGGCGGCCGGCAGCGGTCGTCCGGTCTGTTCGGCGAGCAAGCGGTAGCGGTCGATGTCATCGAGCGAGTTCAGCACCGGCTGGATTCGGTGTTGAAGATAGGTTGCCTCGGCGCCGGCCATCAGGCCGCCCAAAACCAGAATTTTCTGATCGGGCACCACCTCGCGCAGCCGCAGCGCTTCGCTCAGCTGGGCGACAAAAAAGCTCGTCGCGCCGGCGTCGGCCAGCGCCGGGCCGACCCTTTCCAAACCCAGGCCGTAGCCGTCGGCCTTCACCACGGCGGCGCAGGCAACGGTCCGCAGTTCGGCGCAGAGCCGGCGATAGTTGGCCTTCAGCGCTCGCAGGTCGATGGTCAGGTGGGCGTTGGCGGCCTGCGGTGAGATATCGGCGGCCGACCCGAACCGTCGAGGGGCCGGTTGTTGTGGCGCGCAAGGGCGGGGCGGCTGGGTCGTCATGGACACCTTGAGGGCTTGATGGATGGGCGGGCCGCGTTGGAACCTGGCGAAGCAGGTGGGGTGGCGCAGGAGAAGGAACTTGGGACGGGTTGCGGGGCTGCCGCTTAGTGTTCGCTTGGATAGCGGTGCGGGTCGGCATAGCTGCTGAACCGGGTGGTGTTGCCGTCGAACAGCAGTTTTATCGAGCCGATCGGGCCGTGCCGCTGTTTGGCGAGAATGACTTCGGCCAGACCAAAGACTTCTTCGCAACGTTGTTGCCAGGCCGCATGGCGTTGGTCGTAGGAATCGCTGGTCTCGTTGTCCTTGCGCAGTGGCTCGGCGCGCTCGACATAGTACTGTTCGCGGAACACGAACCAGACCATGTCGGCGTCCTGCTCAATCGACCCCGATTCGCGCAAATCAGACAGCATGGGCCGCTTGTCTTCGCGGGACTCCACCGCGCGGCTGAGCTGGGAAAGGGCGATCACCGGGACATCCAGTTCCTTGGCAATTCCCTTTAGGCCGCGGGTGATTTCGGACACTTCCTGAACGCGGCTGTCGCTGCGGCTGCTGGCCGGGGTGGTCATCAGCTGCAGGTAGTCCACCACCACCAGACTAAGGCCGTGCTGCCGCTTCAAGCGGCGGCAGCGGGTGCGCATGGCCGGGATGGTGATGCTCGGCGTGTCGTCGATAAACAGCCGCAGCGCTTCCAGTTCGCGGCTGGCTTGGAAAAGCTGATCGAACTGCTCCTGATCCATTTCACCCTTGCGGATCGCGTCGGAGCGGATGCCCGACTGTTCAGCCAGAATACGCCCGGCCAACTGCTCCGCGGACATTTCCAATGAGAAGAAGGCGACCGTTTCAGGTTCCTCTATGGTGGTGCCGTCGGGGGCGCGCTCCTGGCGTTTTTCCTTGGTGACGTTGAAGGCGATATTGGTCGCCAATGCGGTTTTCCCCATCGAGGGGCGCCCCGCCAGGATGATCAAGTCCGATTTGTGAAGCCCGCCGATCATTCGGTCGAGATCGCCCAGGGAGGTGGCCACGCCGGCCAGGCCGCCATCGCGTTTGTAGGCCATTTCGGCGGTTTCCACCGCCGAGGTCAGCGCCTGCTTGAAGGTCTTGAAGTCGCCGCCGGTGTTGCCGCTTTCGGCCAGGCGGTACAGCTTTTGCTCGGCGCCTTCGATTTGGTCGGTCGCCGGGATATCCAGGTCAAACTGGAAAGCCTCGTTGACCACGTCTTCGCCCAGGTTGATGAGTTGCCGGCGCAGGAACAGGTCGTGAATGATCTCGCCATAGTGGCGCACGTCGATGATATTGACGTAGGTGCCCTGCAACTGAGCCAGATAGTGGGCGCCGCCGATATCTTCCAGGTCGCCGTCTTGATCAAACAGGTTCTTCAAGGTGATCGCGGTGGCCAGTTGGCCGCGGCCGATCAGCTTGTCGCAGGCTTCGAAAATCCGGGCGTGCACCGGGTCGGCGAAGTGATCGGCCTCAAGGAACTCGTTGACCTTTTCCATCGCGTAGTTGTTCGCGAGGATCGCCGCCAGCAAAGCCTGCTCGGCCTCCAGGTTGGCGGGAGGGGAGCGCAGGTTGCTGCTGTCATCCTGAAGCGAAGAGAGATCAGCGGGGAAGTCGGTGTCTAGAGCCATTTGCCAAGGTATCAGTTCTGCTTGAAAGGAGATAGATGTCGCTTGCCCGCGCCGATCGGTCAACGATGCCGACCAAAAACACCAGCCAGGCGCATCAGGCGGCAAGCAAGGCCCCAACCGGCGCCCTTGCGTGCGGCGCGAAGAGGACGTGAGACCGGGCTGCGAAGCCAGATCTTTCTGGATTTACGAAAATATTACTCCGCCGCAGTCTGTCGGCTCGGTTTCATCAGTTTGCTTTCCTCTCGGCCCAGATAATCCCGCGTGATCGGAAGGGCGTTAATAGAGCGTGTGATCTGGAGCTGCAAATTATTCAGATCACCGTAGCGAAATTGCATCTCGCTGGCCGCCAAATAGAGCTCCCATAGGCGGCAGAAACGCTCGTCGTAAAGCGCCTTTGCCTTGTCGCGGTTGGCGTGAAAGCGTTGATACCAAAGCTCGAGCGTATGGGCATAGTGCAGTCGCAGGACTTCGATGTCGGTAACGTAGAGACCGGCGCGCTCGATGGCCACCATCATTTCCGACAGCGAGGGAATGTCGCCGCCGGGGAAAATGTATTTGCGAATAAAGGCGTTAACCGGACCCGGTGGATCGAAGCGCGCGATGGTATGCAACACCATCACGCCGTCGTCCTTGAGCAGATCGCGGGACTTGTCGAAAAACGCCTGATACCTGGCGCGCCCTACATGCTCGAACATGCCCACCGAGATAATTCGATCGTAGCGTTTGTTTACCGTCCGGTAGTCCTTCAGTTCAAAGGTGCAATTTTTTTCCAGCCCGCTTTCGCGGGCGCGGGCGTTGCTGACCTTGAGCTGCTCCATCGATAGGGTAATGCCCTCGACGCGGCATTGGGTCTGCCCGGCCAGATAGAGCCCCAAGCCCCCCCAGCCCGAGCCAATGTCCAAAATCTCAAGGCCGGGTTTGTTGAGGTTGAGCTTGGCCGCCAAGTGCGCCTTTTTTGCCGTTTGCGCCCGTTCCAGATCGTCTTTCGGCAGCCCCTCGGCAAAGTAAGCGCAGGAATACTGACGGTCTTTGTCGAGAAAAAGATCAAAAAGCTCCCCCGACAGGTCGTAGTGGTGGGCGACATTGCGTTTGGCCCTGCCCAGGGGATTGGCCTGTCTGAAGTAACGGGTTGGCGAGGTCAGCCAATCGAGAACCCGGAAAATTCGCAAGCTGGCGAGGTTGTTGTAGTTCTTGGCGATGAAGGCCATCAGGTCGCGCAAATCGCCCTTTTCGATGGTTATGTCGCCATTCATATAGGCTTCGGCGAAGGTAACCGACGATTTGTAAAGCAGCAGCCAGTTGAGCCGCTTCTTGTGAAGGCGAATCGTGCAACTGGGCTCGCCTTGGCCGCAAACGGTGGCCCGACCCGTCGCGTCGATGATTTTCAAACAATCCTGCGTTGTTATCTTTTTCATCAAGTTGAGAAAAGACATCACCACTTTGCCCTCCACAATCAGTACGCACTCAAAGTGTTTTTTGCGCTGTCCCACAATCGTCAACAGTTGGGATAGTCGGGCAAAGAATTGATGAAATCAAGAGGGCGAGGCGGGACATTTTTGGTCGGTGGCGCTGCTCGGGTTTGATTCCCGGCTTGGATCCACGGGTTTGATCCCGGAGTTTGATCCCGGAGTTTGATCCCGGAGTTTGATCTGTGGGTTCGATCCTCGGAGGCGAAAACGCGGTGACGACGCGCATCGGCGCAACCAAGCAGCAGAGTCGCGCGCCAATCGGCAAAGGAGAGGCGCTTGAACGGCGGCGTGGCCACAAAAAAAACGGCGGCCCCGCAGGAGCCGCCGTTCTTATCGCAGATTGTGAAACCCTGATCAGGATCAGGCTTCGGTCTGTTTTTCGTCGTCGCTGTCGTCAGCCGCGTTGGCGTTCGCCCCGGCGGATTCGGCTTCGGCTTCGGCTTCAACTTCGGCCGCGACCAAGGCCTCGGCTTCGGCGGCGTCGGAGGCGTTCTGCTGTTCTTCGACAGACACGAAGCGGCCCGCGCTTTCCTGCAGTTCGGCTTCCGCCTCGGACCGGGCCACGTTCAGCACGATGCCGACGGTGACTTCCGGGTGCAGGCGGATGCGAATGTCGTGCAAGCCCAGGGTCTTGATCGGGCGATCAAGAACGATCTGGCTGCGCGCGACGCTGGTGCCGGCCTTGGTAACAGACTCGGCCACATCGCGCGAGGCAACGGAACCATAAAGCTGACCGGAATCACCAGCCTGACGGATGATGATGATCCGAAGGCCGTCGACCTTGGCGCTAACCGCCTCGGCTTCGTCACGACGCTTCAGATTTTCAGCTTCCAACTGGGCGCGCTGGTTTTCAAAGACGGCCATGTTCGCCTTGTTGGCGCGCAGGGCCTTCTTTTGCGGCAGCAGGTAATTGCGGGCGAAACCGGGCTTGACGGTGACGATGTCACCCATCTGGCCCAATTTTTCGATCCGCTCGAGCAGGATGATTTGCATGATGTTTCTCCCGCTGCTTACTTGATGACGTAGGGCAAGAGCGCCAGGAAACGGGAGCGTTTGATGGCGCGCGCCAGCTCACGCTGCTTCTTGGCGGACACAGCCGTGATCCGGCTGGGAACGATCTTGCCGCGTTCGGAAATGAAACGCTGCAACAGCCGGACGTCCTTGTGATCGATCTTCGGCGCATCTGCGCCGGAGAAAGGACAGGACTTGCGGCGACGGAAGAAAGGACGACGCGGGGTCGAGCCGCGGCTAACGATCTGGACGCTCATCGTGCACCTCCACGGGAACCTTCATGACGGGGACCATCTCCACGGGGGCCATCTCCACGCGGACCATCATGGCGGGGACCGTCGTGACGGGAACCATCGTGGCGTGGACCACGGCCGCTGCGGCCGCCGCGTTCCTGCTTGGACTGCATCATGGCGGACGGCTCGGGATCGAGCGCGTCGACCCGCACAGTCATATAGCGAATGATGTCTTCATTGAAGCGCATGATCCGCTCGTATTCGATGATGGCATCGGAAGGACCCTCGACGTTGAAGAGGACGTAGTGACCCTTGCGGTTCTTTTTGATGCGGTAAGTCAGGCTTTTCAAACCCCACATTTCCCGCTTGGCGACTTCCGCACCGCCGGTCTTCAAGACCTCGGTGAGTTCGTCGGCCAGTTGCTCGACCTGAGCGGTCGAGATGTCCTGGCGTGCGATGAACACGCTTTCGTAAAATGCCATTATTAGAGACACTCCTTATGGCTGTTCAGGGGCCGGAGCCAGATGGTCACGACCTGTCGCGCAAGCGTTGATCATCTTCTTGGCCTATCGACCCTAGCCGATCTCCGGGCAGCAAGATTTTAACAAAAATCCGCAAGGAAACCGGCAAGGAGAAGGTCGCTTTGGGCAGCACAAATGCGCCGCTGGGAGCGACCGGAGGCGGCACTATACGTAAATGCGCCGCCGAAACAAGGGCCATATTCGGCTTTTTTTGCCGGAAAAACTCGCGCAACCGCGCGCTCAAGCCAAGGCCGAGGCAGCGGGATCGAGGCTGCGGGATCGAGGCTGCGGGGCGACGCCGCGCGCCCCGCCACCCCGGCTTGCGGTCAATCGCTTTTGAAACTGGCCGCCAGGGCGCTGGACCCCTTGGCGACCAAACCAGTGTCGCTTCCCACCGCGACAAAGGTAAAGCCTTGGGCGATCCACGCCTTGGCGTCTTCCGGCACGGCGGTCAGAATGCCGCCGGGTTTTCCTTCCGCTTCAATCGATCGCAACGCTTGCTTGATGGTTTCCACCACCACTGGGTTG
>TARA_R110002072_G_scaffold9239_1_pt1 | contig 14868 bp, 13 predicted proteins | sample TARA_R110002072 | Tara Oceans TARA_R110002072 (sample SAMEA4397118) | marine metagenome | biome: Polar Biome; feature: [SRF] surface water layer (ENVO:00010504); material: water (ENVO:00002006), including particulate matter (ENVO:01000060) such as... | depth 5 m | reverse complement strand
CAAGCCATTGGTTCCCAAAACCAACGAAGGAAGATTAGTAGGCGGGGCCGGCATTACGCCCTGATAATTGTCAAACTGCGGATTCCATCCCCCTTGATTGCGATACAACACAGCGATATCATTGATGTTATTGATATCCTGAATGTTGTAACTTCCGGTAATTCCCAAAGGGTCGAGTAGTTCATTTTTCATATACACATCAAATCGCTCATTGCTAATGGCTTCAATCAAAGTTGCAATCACGCCATAATTGAGGTTGCTGTAAGTAAAATAAGTTCCCGGGGACTCTGTGCGATACATATTGGCGGAATAAAAAGAACCTTGGGGAAGGAGTAATTCTTCAAGGGAAGGAATGGGGTTTTGCGAAAAAGTGGCATTTAAAAAACCGTTGTAACCGGAGCCATCCTGTATGCTTGATGTGTGAGACAGTAACATTCTGAAAGTAATCTCAGTACCCGGAAACGAGGGATTTGTAATGGGGAAACTCAAATAATCATTTATCGGGTCGTCCAGATCAAACGCTCCATCATCATACAACTTTAAAAGCCCGAGGGCAGTGACCGTTTTTGAAATGGAAGCGATGCGGTATTTAGTATCTTCATCCATCTCCAGATTTCTTGTAAAATCTTTTAAACCAAAATGAAACGATTGCTCAATCCCATTGTTTTCAACCCAAACAGACATTCCCATCAATTGAAAATCTGTAAATACCTGTTCGATATTTTCTTCAAGAGTCTGTGATTGCAATGGGTTTAATACAACAAACAAAAATAAAAAATGAAGCCCACGCAGGTTTAGCAATGGAGAATACCAAACAAATTTGTTCATAGAAAACAGTGTATAAAATCAATTCTCAATATATTAAAAAAACTGTAGAAAAAACCCTTTTTGATTTATTGAATTGAAAAATGAGATTTTGGAACAAATAAAGTATCTTTGAAAGAGTATTCAACTCTTTTTAAAGATTTTCATGAATCTAACAACTTGAATTTAAATTCATTGTTCCATTTAAAAACGAAACAGATGAAACGAAAATTAGGTGATATCATACTTCAAATCATTCCTGTGATGATTGGGGTCTATTTAGGCTTTGTTATTTCAAACTGGCAGGACAATCAAAAAAGAAGCACACAATCCCAAATACTGATTGACAATATCAGTTTAGAAATTGAAAGCAATACACGCATCATTGAAGCTGTGATTGAATATCATAAAATGCTAAGAGACAGTAGCCGGTACTATGCTAATGCAGAAATCATTAACAAAATGCCTACTTTTTTTCAAGGAACAAGAACCCAGCAATTATTGAGCAGCGCCTACAATACAGGCATCCAAACCGGAATTATTAACGAACTTCCATTACACAAAATTCAGTTATTAAATAAAGTATATAACTATCAGGATTTTTGTAATGAGTATGCTAAAATGTTAATGAATGGGCTCATAAACAAGGACTTTTCAGACAGTCCTGATGGTATAAAAAAAATTGCAAGCTACCTCTCTTTAACGATGACAGACATTGTAATTCAGGAGGAACATTTACTTGAAATTTATAAAGAAACTGTCAATGTATTGAAATAACCCAAATGATTCTTTTGATTCTTTAATAACAGATATATTTGAACAATGAAAACATTTTTAATCATACTCCTCTCCGTTTTAGGCTTTGCATTTGTCACCACTAAAGAGCCACTTAAGGTGGATGCCATTTCCTCAGAAACAATGATTAACATAAAACTGGATGAAGGAAAAAAGTGGCCGACAGATGATGCAACGACCTCACATATACAAACTATGATAACGCTATGTGAACAAGCCCTTTCTCAAAAAACCTATGAGGTTACAGCTCTCAATGACGCGCTCACCAAAGAAATTAATCTATTAAACCGAAACACAAAAATGACCGGTGATGCCCGATCTCAATTACACAATTATCAATTGGGAATTCGCAAGCGCATCCAGGCAATCAGTGACAACAGAGGCTCAGTGGAATGGCTGTTACACGAATTGAAACGCTATGCTGACTATTTTGATTAAATCCAACTATGCAAGTCAATAACCTTCAAAATCAAAATTCAATACTCAATAAATTTGTCGCTGAACTCAGGGATGTTTCCATCCAAAAAGATGCCATGCGCTTTCGAAAAAACATCGAACGCATTGGGGAACTATTGGGCTATGAATTGAGCAAGCAACTTGATTATATAGCAACGTCAGTGAAAACACCGCTGGGTGAGTCCAAAACCGCTTTGCACGCAGACCAAATTGTCGTATGTTCCATTTTAAGAGCCGGTTTGCCGCTCCACAACGGACTTATCAATTGTTTTGATCGAGCTGAAAATTCGTTTATTTCGGCTTACCGTCACCATACCTCTTCAACTGAGTTTGAAATCAAAGTAGAATACCTTGCCACTCCTTCCCTCGAAGGCAAAACGCTCATACTCGCAGATCCCATGTTGGCCACCGGCCGCACTTTTATCAATGTTCTGGAAGCTTTAAAACCTATGGGAACTCCAGCAAAAATACATTTGGTCTCTGTGATTGGCTCACAACCGGGTGTTGATTATTTAAAAGGAGTTTTAAGTGATGAAATAACCCTATGGATTGCAGCCATAGATGAAAAACTAAACGAAAAAGGCTATATCGTCCCCGGTTTGGGTGATGCCGGTGATTTGAGTTTTGGAAGTAAAATGCAAAATTAGGGATTTCAGGCTTCGCATACCGTAGCTTAAGCGGAGGTGGATTCAAATGTCAAATTTGAAATTTGAAATCTTAGGTTTGAAATTTTTGCTAAATTGATTTCTGAACTTACAACTCACCTCTAACCTCTCACCACTAAAAACTACTCCAAAACCGGTTCCCCACTAAAAAATGCTTCCAGTTCTTTCATCGTTTCTGTCGAAGTTTGAAGGTCTTTAACAATTTCTCCTTTTTCAAGAACCACGATGCGGTTTGAGACCTCAACAGTGTGCTGCAGGTCGTGACTGGAAACCAATATAGTAACCTCAGGATTGTTAGCAAGCTCTTTCAGGATTCGTTTGAGGCGTATCTGTGTGGTAGGATCCAGATTGGCAAAAGGCTCGTCGAGAATAATCACTTCAGGGTCTCCAATCAATGCGGCAATAATCCCCACTTTTTTGGAATTCCCTTTGGACAAGTCCCTCAGATATTTTCTTTTATTGAGGATTTCGTCATTGAAAAAATCGGCAAAAGGAGCTAAAAATGCATCCACATCTGCTTTGTTCCAACCGCGCAATTCGCCAATAAAGTAGAAGTATTCTTCCGGAGTTAAATAACCTATCAGAAAGGTTTCATCAATAAACGCCGAAGTAAAAGGTTTCCAAGCTTCGCTACTGCTTATCTCCACGGCATTGCTGGTGATACGACCGGTGGACGGCTGAATCAAATCCAACAGCAAACTAAAAAAGGTCGTCTTCCCGGCACCATTATTCCCCACCAAGCCAAAACTCTGCCCTTTGGGAATCTCCAGTTGCGGAATGCTCAATACAGTGGTGGTTCCGTATGTCTTGGTTAAGTTTTCTACGTGTATCATGATTATTTCAAAATTTTTTATTTCAAATTTATATTCGGTCATTGGTCTTAATGAACTTCCCTGATTAGAGTTTTCCGGTTTTTTTCTGTCATCTGTCATCGGTCAACCGTCATCGGTCTTCATCACCCACTTCGCCCCTTTAACTTCTAACTTCGTACTTCTCTCTTCTCTATTTTCTCTCCCTCACCTTGTCTCCCTCTCTCCTTGTCTCCCAATCACTTTGTCTCCCGCTTTAGTTTCGACACTGCGGCAAGCTCAGCACATCACTCAACTCAATCAACAGAAATTTTTTATCTTCTCTATTTTCTTTTCTCTCCCTCACCTTGTCTCCCTCTCTCCTCTTCACCCAATCTCCCTGTCACCCCACACAACTCACCACTAACCTCTCAGCACTAATTCCGCTGACTATATGCCGCAATCGTTTTGTACTTTTCCGTTTTATAAATAGTCTCAATAATAGCAAACACCTTATTTTTAAAGGCAAAGCCCAGTACGCCGGAACCGGCAACAATTAAATAACCCAGTGTAGGTCCATACGTATAGTGACCAATGGCATACAGCATCATGGGCAATAACAATTTGGGCAACGCCAACAGGACACTTTTAATGTTAAAGGACTGCTTGTCGCCAAAGACGTTTTTGTTCTGGGTAAGGTCGATGGGTGTTTTTACATAAGCCCCTGCCCACAAAACAATGTGTGCATTCACACCGATGTTATAAATCGCCCCCACCAGAAGGGCTAAATAGACTTCCCAGCCAAAATAAAGGTAAAACGAACTTAAAATCGTAGTCACAACCGTGGCAATGACCATCAACCACCATTTGGAATCTAAATAATCACGGTAGGTGATGTTTTGGCTCATCATCAATGGATAATAGGCACTGTCCCAACTGGGCACAAATTGCCCAAATGTGAACAAAAACCCACCGGTCACAAACAAGCCTGCAAATATGCGCCACACGGGTCCTTCATAGGCTTCCACCGCACCAGTAAAAAACAAAAGGCCATAAAATATAAACAGCACGCTCATAAGTATGGTGGTGCGTGAACGCTTGTTGCGTTTTAAAAGTTTGATGTCATTCTTAAGAAAACTGCCCATCAGTCCAAACCGATCCAGCCAGCTGTAATTCTCAGTTTGCGCATCCTTTTGCTTAACAGATAGACCCGAATCCAAATACAAGCGTTTTTTATAAAACTGAAACGTATAAACGGCCACCAAAATCAATGCTAAAACCGGAAATAAAACAAGGTATGGCGTGGTATAAAACCCATTAAAAACTGGAGCTGTATACAAAGCAGTATCAAAGATTGAAAAGTAATGCAAACCGGCAATACTCACCAAAACAACACCCAAAGCAAAGAGAAGCACATCTCTGTTATTGCTTAAAATATTGAGAAAGTTATTTAGGAAAATGAACGCAAAGCAAGCTACAAACCAACTAAACGAACCGCTCACTGAAAAACCTTCCCTGATAAGTACCAATGTAAATGGCAATAAGAAAAACAAATGAATCCAGTTAAAATAAGATAGCACAGTTTTACCCAGGGTGTAACCCACGATGTTGTTTTTGGAAATATTAAAAGTGAGTAGCGGTCTGATGTTTAACACAGGTGCCTTTTGAAAGAAAAAACGAATCAATAAATCAAACAGGATATAATACAATAGTACCTGATTGACTGTTGCAAAAGGCTCCAATTCTAATTTTTCAAGAATGTAATAGGCTCCAAAACCCAATAAGAGAAACATTGCTATAAAGTAAATCGCCCCCAATGCCATAAAAATTTTCAACACCAGGTTTGACTTAAACGAGGCCGACCTGATAAAGGATTTCCACTCCAGAACAAAGAATTTTTTAAACATAGCGGGTTTTCTTGTTATAGTTTCGCTTAAGGCGAAAGAATGAATTTACAATACACTGTTTGTTGATATAAACCTCTATTTGTTACAAAGAAGCTCAAGTTTTAAATCAAAGCTAGGATTCAATTTTTAATAAACGCTTATAAATTTCAATAACTTGAGGCAAAACCGCTTGCGCTGTATAGGTTTCCTCAACGTGCTTTTGAAGTCCTGCAGCATCTGCAGCTGCAAGGCCTGGATTTTGAATGTAATATAAAAGCGCTTCTGCCAGTGCATTAGAATCACCGGGAGGCACCACTTTTCCAAATCCCTGAACCACTTCGCTGCAATAGCCCACGTCTGTACAAACCACGGGTAAACAGGATAGTCCATATTCCAAAAGACTCATTGGCAGCCCCTCCATATCTGAAGATAAAACACCAATACTTGACTTATTTAAAAAGGAGTGAACATCAGCTTGCTGACCGGCAAATACAACGGCTTTATCCAGACCTAAATCTGCTATTAAGGCTCGAAGTGTTTTGGAATAGACATCATTTTTTTCTTTTCCAATGAGCTGCAATTTCCAGTCATGATGGGATTTATAAACTTCAGAAAAAGCAGTGATTAAATTTTGATGGTTTTTGGGAGGCCTCAAATTAGCCACACACACAATGGTTTTATTTGTGCCCCAAAGTGCCTTCCTTTTAAAATCGATTTGCGGAAGGCTAACAAAATTGGGGATATAATAAATATTTTTTGTTTTCAAGTGGGCTTTATGCCAGTCTTTCAGAGTTTGGTTGACTGTAAAAACCGCATCAAAATACCGAGAGCAAAAAACAAGGGATTTTTTTCTATTGGTGTGGGATTGGGGTCTGTTCCCGTGGTGGTCGTGCCATACTAATTTTAAATGCTTACAAAACAGTTTAAGCAAAGTCCCAAAAACATAAGAAGTGGTATGTGCATGAATCAATTGAATGTTTTCAACTTTAATTAGGTGAATTGCCTCTTTCAAAGCTTGGATTCCAACCAAACCCCTACGATTCAAAAAGTGATAATTGACTTTGGGATGAATACTTTCTTTTAAAAGCCCCTCTTCCCTGCTGCTCCATAAATAAACACTTAGCCCCTGCTCTGCCAGCGCATTCACATACCCCACCGCCATACGCTCTGCACCGCCGGGATTTAAAGAATCTATGAGGTGAAGGATTTTCATTTTTTGGTGAATTGTTATTTGTTAATGGTTTATTTTATGGTTTTAGTTCAGGAATAAACTATTTCTCGCAAAGAAACGCAAAGATGTTCGCAAAGAAGCGCAAAGATTCTTTTAATGTTCATTATTTACTCTTCCAGATTGTTCACAATTCTATGAATACCGTCTTTAAGATATTTACAGTTGAAATTTATAAGTAGCCCTAATTTTTTATCAGATAGTCTTAAATAGGTCAGTAACTGTGAAAAGTGAACAGGTGCAAGACTATCAATAGACTTTACCTCTATCAATAATTTATTTTCAACAACAAGATCAATCCTATAACCTACTTCCATTTTAATCTCTTTATAAACAAATGGCATTGGAACCTGTTGTTTAATATCAAGACCTGATTTTCTCAAATCAAACGCTAAGGCATTTTCATAAGCCGATTCTAGTAATCCTGGGCCTACATTTTTGTGCAACTCCAAAGCTAAACCAATCACTAAATATGACAATTCATTCTCATTCATGTATTTAAAAAGAATAAATTTAAAAAATTAAATAATCCCTTTGCGTTCCTTTGCGTTTAAACTTTGCGCCCCTTTGCGAGAAACCATTTACCTCCTAATTATAAATCAAACTACTTATCTTTTCTTCAAACGCTTCAAGCGTAAATTGCTGGGACCAGGTTTGGGCTTGAATTGACATCCTTTGAAGTCTTTCATTGTTATTTATAACTTCTAAAAAAACCTCTACATCCCGCTCCAATTTTTTTGCCAATAACACTCCCCGCTCTCCTTGTCCCAGCATTTCAGGCACACAAGATACCGGAGTTGCTAACGGAATACATCCCCAAAACATCGCCTCAGCCACTGCTTTTGGCCAGCCTTCAGAACGGGAAGCTAAGATAAGAAAATGACTGTCCTGATACGCCTGTTCAACGACGTCCCCTGTCTGATTGCCATGTAAATGAACGCTCGCCTGAAGTTGGTTGGTTGTGATATAGTCTATAATCACTTGTCGTTCCGGGCCTTCTCCATAAAGATTTAAACTGATATCAATTCCTTCCCGGATGAATTGATGTATAAGTTTCACCGCATATAAGGGATTTTTTCCGGATGTGAGCCCACCCACAAAGAGGGCCTTATAGGGCGATTGAAAGGCTTTTGTGATTTTTTGACGTTTGGATTCCGGATACGTAGCAGTAAAAAAAGGAACGATATTTTTTGAAGTATGAGGCCAGTTACCATAGACCATCACTTGCATATTTCGGGTGAGGAAGGAGTTGTTGAGGAGCCATTTTTGAAAACGGTAACTCAGGGGCTGCTTCGCGTTGGGGTCCCAGTTACCGGCATATTTGGCTGATTTTTTCTTCTTTGGAAAAAAGAGTTGAACCACACTTCCCAGCAAACCCATATTCCCCGGGCATCGCAGGTGGATGTGTTCGGCCTTTCGCATGGCTTTAAAAAGCACCCATAGAATAACCGGAATTTGTAAAAGAGCTTTTAGTGTATTTCCAATACTTGTCATTGAAAAGGCAGGTACTTTAAAAAATGTGATGCTCGCACTTTTATAGGGCAAATCAATAGCACCGGGAGTGGTTTCGACTAAAGGAGCAACCACTAAAATTTCGTCAACCTGCTTTTCCCAAAGATTCATTTCCCTGACATAAGGGCCATAAGCAAAGTAGCTGTTGCCTTGCTTTTTGTGGGATGTATGGGTGATGATTAGGAGTTTCAATGGTGAATGGTTCAATATTATATAAACATCATTTTACTGGACTAAAATAAGCCTTATTCAGCAAAAGTATACCATCTTTAGGTTTTGTTCTTAAAATAATTAGAACATGGCAGCGAAGGAATTAAATGAACTATAGTTTTAAACCATTAAGAAGTTAAGCTTAGTGAAGAGTAAAAAACTTACTATTTCTTAATGCCTTAATGGTTCTAATATGAGATTGCTATAAACACTCTTTTTTAAACCAATAAGAAGTTAAGCTTAGTGAAGAGTAAAGTTTAATCTTTTATTTATTGAATTGATTTACTTAATTTTAAATGAGTATAAATTAAAATCAAATCGCTATTTTTATCTATTATGACAAAAAAATATGTAACTCAATTATCTTATGATATTATTGGATGTGCTATTAAAGTTCATAAAGAACTAGGGCCTGGATTGCTTGAAAGTGTTTATCAAAAATGCCTTAGATATGAACTGATCAAAAATGGGTTTAAAGTTGACCAACATATTTCAGTTCCTGTGTCATATGATTCAATTCATATTGAAACAGATTTAAGACTGGATTTACTTGTGAACGATTGTATTGTAATTGAACTTAAAGCAATTGAATTTTTACTACCTGTCCATGAGGCTCAAATTCTAACATATATGAAGTTACTTAAAATACCTCAAGGACTCTTAATAAATTTCTACACTGACAATATTACAAAATCAATGAAGCCTTTTGTGAATGAATACTTTAAAAGATTGCCGGAGTAAATTATAAACCTTGAATGGGTGGGTGAAAATATAAAATTTTAAAACACTTAATGCCCTAATGGTTGAACTACTGTACTTAAATAACCACCCTTTTATTGAACCATTAAGAAGTTAAGGATAGTGAAGAGTAAAAACTTACTAATACTTAATGCCTAATGGTTCTAATAAGATAATGAAATAAAAACTCTTTTATTGAACCATTAAGAAGTTAAGGATAGTGAAGAGTAAAAACTTACTAATACTTAATGCCTAATGGTTCTAATAAGATAATGAAATAAAAACTCTTTTATTGAACCATTAAGAAGTTAAGGATAGTGAAGAGTAAAAACTTACTAATACTTAATGCCTAATGGTTCTAATAAGATAATGAAATAAAAACTCTTTTATTGAACCATTAAGAAGTTAAGGATAGTGAAGAGTAAAAACTTATTATTTCTTAATGCCTTAATGGTTTACCTCTGGGATATACATAACAAACCTTTATATTGTAAATATGTTTGAAATTTCACATAATTTTAAAGATTAAAGGTAAAATTATAATTTGATTTCTAGTACTCTACTCAATTACAATCAAACAGCTAACCCGCTAAACCGAAAACACAAAAAACTACCTCTTCCGCATCTTCATCGTAATATGCATACATCGAAACAAACTTTTATCTGAAACAGCCGACTGATTCCAGTCTTGATTTTGCCACTTTTGAGCCATTTGTTTTTTCTTTTCAGCGCTTAGAGGCAATAAATTAAGTAGTACAATCCATTTAGATTTCCCTAGGATACCTCGCCGTTCTTCAATGTCAAAAGCGTTTGCAAATTGTTTGTAGGTTTTTCGGGTAAATGGCCACTCCCAGGCGGCATCACTTTGAAAAGGTCTGTAAAGAAGTCTTAAAAATTTTATGGGTACACTGGTTTCCAGTGGATCATAACTAATGATGGTGCCTTTTGGAGCGAGCTTTTCATTCAGTCTGTCAATCAAAACACTTGTATTCTCAAAATGATGCAACACCCCATACGCATAAATAAGATCAAATTCCGTTTCCTGAAAGGCATCTGAAAGGAAATCGGCTGCAATAGCCTTGGCGTGTGGTAAGTGCTCCAGGCGTTTATTCAGCTTTTCAATCGCGACCTCACTCAAATCCAAACCAAGATAAGACTTTGAGTTTTCAGCCAAATACATCGATAAAGTGTTGCCGGCATAACACCCCAAATCCAATACTTTTTTAGAACTTAAATCCCCAAACCATACTTTATGAAGGGCATAATACTGTTGTTGCATTCCTGAGTTCTGCCTGATTCCTTTAAGTGTCTTTTCCCTTAGTCTAGACCACAACCGCGTCGCCAGGTTTTTTTTCTTGGTATTGTAGAATTCCTTTTGCTTTTTATTGGTTTCTATAATGTCTTTTGAAGTTTTCATTGCGAGAATTAGTTAGCATTAGGATTATCCTTTATTTGATTTTGGGAGCATTAAAAAACAAACTCCACCAACCCACAACGCGTCCCAGAGCCTCAGTAAAAGCAGTTTTTCTTTTTGAGGTAGTCAATACATTGACAAACCGAATTTTAATTAACAAGATAGTGATTGCATGCCATTTTAGAGTTGCTTTTAAAGACGGACTGGGATGCGCCACCCGCCAAACATACCAGCCGTTGCGCACCACCATCTTTCCATAATGGTATTGGTTGGGTCTGCCATCCGGCTCGTGTAAATGCTGCAATCGGGCTGCTGTATTAACATACAATGCTCCCTTTTTAGACAAACGCAGACTAAAATCAGCATCTTCATAGAGGCCATAGCCTTCAAAATAAGTGGAAAATGACATGGTTTCAAATACATCCTTTCTGTAAGATGATACCCCACCCATAATCTGTTGTACGGGATAGGTTTTGTTGCTTGGCGGAAGGAATCCCACACTACGCCCGTGACCAAACTCAGGGAAATGCGCCGGGGGGACATCACTGTCGAGACCCAATTTCTTTCGCAATACAAAACGGCTGCCGTCTTTGCGTTTGTAGCCGTCATACACATATTCATTTGTACGGGGTACATACCCTTCCGGAACAGTCTCCCAGACCACTTCATTGCTAATATATCCACCCACAGCCAGTGCATCGGGGAATTGGATATAAGTGGAGAGCAATTGCTCAAAATAATCAGGTTCCAAAACAGTATCATCATCCAAAAAACAGATGACAGCTGAAGTCCCGGCTACCTTTTGAATCCCAAAATTGCGCTGCCGGGTCAATCCTCTGTCCTGTGCACTTACCTGATAATAACGCACGCCTTCAAACCCGGCTCCTGCCAGCATCTGTTGAGTGCCATCATTGGTAGAACCGTCCACTATTAGGATTTCATCTGGCTTACATGTCTGCTGCATCACCGACACCAGCAAGCGATGTAATGGCTGCGGACGCATATAAGTGCAGATGATCAGGGAGGTCTCTATATTTGTGGTTTCTGGTTTCAAGTTTCTGGTTTGTAGCGTGTAGAGTCCTAAATAGGATTAACCGTTTATTTTTTTATCTATTTTATCTTCTTTATTTTCTCTATTCTAAAATCTCATAGTTATTATCTAATAGCTGTCTCTCCCAGCCAATTTCTCTGCCCAAATCACACTCTGGTTCCATTGCGCTTTAAAAATCCTAAAATAACGAAAAGGATTTTTAATGGATTGCTTTGGGTAGTATTTAAAGAATAAGGTTGTCTTATACCCTTGTCGTTGTTCTTTGGAACGGTGCTTTAAATGGAAAAGCATAATTGTGGGTGAAGGCTTTGGTTGGATGGGTTCGTTTTCCCATTCCAACTTGGGTTGTGTTCGAAAACCGCCAACAGGTGCTTTTAGGTGTAAAATTGAGGGCTCAGGTATGTAAATAATATCAACTCCCTTATTGCGTAGCTGCATACCAAAATCGGCATCTTCGCCAAAACCGTTTTCAAAGCCCATATCAAAACGGATGTCTTTTAATGTTTTCGTGTAAACGATACTGCAACCGGAACCAAAGGATTTCCATTGAATGGGGGTTTTATTAATTTCAATTTCATCCTCCTGAAGACAGGAAAGAGTTACAGCTTCAACTTGTAAAGCAATCATTTTTTTAAAGGCTTGCTCTAAAAAATTACTTCCCATTCTTATATCATCGTCTGCCAGAAAAACAGCGGCTGCCGTGACCTCATTAAGTGCCAGATTTCTGGCATTGCAAGCTCCTGTTTGACGAATAAAAATATGCTTTACCTCAAAGGGCCAGGACGCTGAAGTTAAAAAATCGAGTTCGCTACCACACTCCAAATCAGGATTTTGTTCTACTAAAATGACTTTTTTTGGCAAAAGGCATTGAGCGGATAGGTCTTTTAAAACAGCATACAAATACTTTTTTCTTCCAATTGTGGGAATCACTACATCCAAGCTCAAAGCTGCTTCCGCTTTTTTGTTGGTTACTAAAGGTATCTTGTCAAGTAAATCAAGTGGTAGTTTACGATTCTTGTAAAATAACGCTGAGATTAGAGGAAATAAAGGAAACTTTTTATTGTAATAGATCATATTAAGGAAAAGCAAAAAAGTCCAGCGAGTCTTATAATGTTGCTTTACAAACCGAAATAAGTCAAAAGAAGTCCCTTTTTTTGATTGCTTTTTAGGAACTTCTATCAGCAAATTGGGGTTGTTGTAACAAAAAATCCCTTGTGGCATAACTAATTTTCCGAGCGAATTTAAAAAATAGGCGAAATTCACCACGAAAGGTATTTTATCAGCTATCGCATTTAAAACTGTAGCAGTTATACCTCCCACCATCGAACTCAATTGCCAGGTGGGATAGGGTACTTTAGGATTGATTTTTATAAACGGACTGTCCTCCACAAAGCCTATTGAATCACCCAAATAAGTTGAGTTCCCATAGGAATGTATTATTTTATGATGATGAAAAAGCCGGGGTATTTCTATCAGGTTGAGATTGTCTTTTTGTGATGCTTCACACCATACAATCAACGCGTCCGGAAAATCTTTAGCTAAAGTAAAAAGTTGCTTGGCAATATTTTGAGGTTGTAAAACAGACAACTGTTTATCGCCGTTTTTAACAGCAACAACTTTGTTTTGATGATGAATTAACAACAACATACTTTAGGATTTGTCTTGATTGTTGACAATTGATTTGTAAAAATCACTGTTTTTCCGGGTGATCACTTTCGTTGAAAAATGTTCAGCCACACGTTTTCGGGCTAGGACTCCAAGTGATTTCCTTAAGTTGCTATCCTTTAAAAGAGCGCCTATTTTATCTGCATACCTTTGATGGTCTTTGGGGTGAACGGTGTAACCGGTTTCACCGTCAATCATCAATTCCTTTGCCCAGCCGATGTCTGAGGTGACCAATGCTTTTTCCATAGCCATGGCTTCCAACCAGGTCATTGGCATGGCTTCAGCAAAACTGGGCAGAACAACTACCGTGGCTTTAGCAATTTCTTCTTGTATTGCAGTATAGGGCAACTCTTCTAAAAAGTGAACCTTTTCTTTTACCGCATCGTCCAACCCTTCCAAAATCATTGCTTTGGTAGATGTTCCGGTAAAGACATCCACCACATCTTTACCGGCAAAGATGAATTGGGTTTCAGGATGTGCCGCGTGGACTAAGTTATATATGGAAACGAGTTCCAGCACGCCTTTTTTTCTGATGATGGTTCCAAAATAAAGCACCCTGTCCGCTTGTTCCTTTTCGGGTTGTGGTTCAAAACGATGGATATCAATACTATTGGGTATCACGGTGATTTCCTTTTTTAAATCGAACAAGGCACGTGTTTCAGCTGCTGTAAATTGGCTTACAGACAACAGGTGGTCTGCGCCCTGCAAAGCCCACTTTTCAAAAAAGTAATTTTTCTTTTTCTGAGGTCGCCCGTCCAGTTTGCAGAAATAGGCGTCACTTCCGTTAAAGCGAATCACCAAAGGCACCTGCAATTGCATAAAGGCGGTGATTCCGGTCCAGTCCGGGGCTTCCACCAAATCGATGTGCTCTGAGCGGCACAGCCGATTGAGATACGTTTCTAAAAACTTGCGGTAGCGGTAAAATCCAAAAAGACTATAGGCGCGTTGTTTGATCACATGAAAGGTGATATGGTCTTCCATAAACACCGCATCTTGCTTTTGCCCACAAACCACCACCGTGACAGTGACCCCCTCTTTCACTAACTGGGTCGCCAGGTTTTTGATACTGGTGCCCAGACCACCGGACTTGCCGATGTCGGGATGGGGGTATTCGGGGGTTAGGAAACAGATGTGCATACAGTTTATTTTTGTTCAGAAAAAAGATACGCCCACTTAGTATCCTTAAAATAATCTTGAAGTTCTGAAAAGTTAATTACCAACTCTTCTAGTGGTTCTGTATTTTGCTTTTTATTATTCGCTTTAACTTTTTGATAATTTACATTTAAAACATTTGTTATTTTACGTATGACAGAATCAGAATCCTTAGATAAGTCTTCATAAGTTACTTCCACAAACGGATGTGAAGCAAATTGACCCCTTGTTTTTTCTTCATTAAGGGATGCTTTTTTAAAGGCTTCTTCACATTCATAGATGGAAATCTCCACTTTCTTTTCTTCGATTGAAACTTGATGTGGCTTGTGAATATTTTCTGTCCATAATTTGGTTTTTAGGCCTACCTTTTGAGATACTAATACTCGCATCCAATTTTTTCTAACAAGATGAATGATGGTAATGGATTTATCATTTTTAATAAAATCCCAAACTGATTGATCGCCTTTTAATGGATGATTATAAAAAAGTTTAAATCCCACTTGC
>TARA_R110002072_G_scaffold22383_10_pt1 | contig 14878 bp, 15 predicted proteins | sample TARA_R110002072 | Tara Oceans TARA_R110002072 (sample SAMEA4397118) | marine metagenome | biome: Polar Biome; feature: [SRF] surface water layer (ENVO:00010504); material: water (ENVO:00002006), including particulate matter (ENVO:01000060) such as... | depth 5 m | reverse complement strand
CGGTCCGGTTTTCAATATTTCAGAGCCGGTTCAGGGACGCTCGATGATCTGCATATCGTCCTCGTCCACGACCAGGAAGACTTCCTGCTCCTCGGCAATCCGGCGCGTATCGGCGTCGAGCTCGTCGCCCGGAAGATCACCGATCGAAGTGGGGCTGGTGACCGTGCCCGCGGAAATCTGCAGACGTTGGCCGGGATTGATATCCATCGGCACCTCTCGCGGACCGTCTTCGATCAACGCGAACATGCGCTGGCCGTCGCTCTCGACCCAGAAGCCCCGGTCCGTCAGCGGGCCACCGACCGCGACCTCGCCCGAAAACTCGCTTCCGACATACTGCGCGGGGTTTGCCAGGATCGCGGCAAGCGTCGCTTCGCCGGCGGCGGGCAGCATCGGCTCCTCTTCCACGGCAACCTGCTCTTCGACAACCACAGGTTCGACAAGATCGCTGTCATCGTCTTCCGGGCTGAGAGCCCACCAGAGGATCAGCGCCAACAGGATAAGCGCGAGCAAGATCCATAGCCACGCGAGACTGCTTTTCTTTTCGACTGGTATTTCGGCCATTTCCCACCTCGTTATTCATTCGACATCGCCGACAGACCGAACGTCCGCCATGTCCTGAAGAGCGGGCGGTCCGGAGCAACCGGACCAAAACCAATGAAGGTTAAGTTTGTGGCTCGCGGCCTGCGCATCTGTCCGGACGGGCCGACCCCGAAGGCTCAGTCGGATTTGACCTTCGACTGAAAGCTCTTGCGCAGCTTCAGCAGCTTGGGGGGGATAGTGGCCTGGCAATAGGGATTCCGCTGACCTTCGCCGTCCCAATATTCCTGATGGTAGTCTTCTGCGGGATACCACTGCGCCGGCCCTTCGATCGTCGTTGCCGCCGTACCCGAATTCTCCGCGTTCCAGCGCGCGATCGCCGCCTCTGCTTCCTCGCGCTGCGCATCGTCAAGCGGGAAGATTGCGCTGCGGTACTGCGTGCCGACATCGTTGCCCTGGCGGTTGAGCTGGCTGGGATCATGCGTCCCCATGAACACGTCGAGCAGGTCGGCGAGCGAAATCACCTCGGGATCGAAGCTCACCCGCACCGCCTCGGCGTGGCCGGTGGTTCCGCTGCAGACCTCCTTGTAGGTCGGATCGGGCTTCTCGCCGCCGATATAGCCGCTTTCGACCTCGGACACGCCGACGACATCGTTCATCACCGCTTCGGTGCACCAGAAGCATCCGCCCGCCATGATCGCCTGTTGAGTAGCCATTGAATTCTCCTTTGCCTGCCAGATAGGAAGCCGGCCCCGGCTTGTCATCCGCGCTTGTCATGGTCCGCTTGTCATTGGCGGGCCGCGCGGGCAGGGTTGCGGACAGAGAAATCCCGGGAGAGAATCGATGCGTACCCTGCTTGCCGCCTGCGCCACTGCTGCGCTCGCCTCCACCGCTCTTGCCCCCCCCGCCATGGCCCAGCATCAGCATGGCAGCGGCGCTTCTGAACACGCCGCCCACGGCCCGGCGCAGCACGCGATGATGACCGCGCTGGCCAGCCCCAACCGCGCCGAGGACACAGCGCGCGACACCTGGCGCAATCCGGCCGAAACGCTCGCCTTCTTCCAGGTCGAACCCGGTATGACGGTGGTCGACTACATGCCCGCGGGCGGCTGGTACACGCGGGTGCTGGTCCCCTATCTCGGGCCGCAGGGCCGCTATGTCGGGCTGACCCCCGACCCCGCCGCCGCGGACGGTGAGCGATTCGCCAAATATTTCGAGGGACTTCCAGCCAGTTTCGCCGAAGCATCGCCCGGCTGGAATCTCTCGGGCGCGCCGGTCGCGCTCCACGCTTCGCAGGATGTTCCCGAGGAAATGAAAGGCACCGCCGATCGCGTGCTGGTGTTCCGCGAGATGCACAATCTGCTGCGCTCGGGGGTGATCTACACCGAGCTGACGCGGATCCGCGATCTGCTCGCCGATGACGGCATGCTGGGCATCGTTCAGCACCGCGCCAGGGCCGACGCTCCCGGCGACTACACGCTGGGCGCCAATGGCTATCTGCGCCAGGACGACGTGATCGCGCTGGTCGAGGCGCATGGTTTCGAACTGGTCGACACCAGCGAGATCAACGCCAATCCCGCCGATACCGCCGATCACGACGGAGGCGTCTGGCAATTGCCCCCCTCGTGGAGCGGCAAGAAGCCCGAGCTCGAGAACATCGGCGAGAGCGACCGGATGACGCTGCTGTTCCGCAAGCGCTGAGGCACGCTAGCGGTGGACTTCGCGCTTCGCGAAACCTAATTCGGGCGGCATGCGCACGCTCACCATCGCCGTCCTCCAATTGCCGCTCGCCGACCCCGACGAGGCGCGCAACATCGCCGCCGTCTCCGCTCTGGTCGAGGAGGCGGCCGGCAAGGGCGCGCAGGTGATCCTCCCGCCCGAGCTCTTCGCCGGGGAATATTTCTGCCGCGAGGAGGACGAGGCGCTGTTCGCCCGCGCCGGCCCGACCGCATCGCACCCCTCGGTGCTCGCGATGCAGGAACTCGCCGCGAAACACCGCGTCGCGATCCCGACCAGCTTCTTCGAGCGCGACGGGCATCACTATTACAACACGCTGGCGATGATCGGCCCCGATGGCGCGATCATGGGGACCTATCGCAAGAGCCACATTCCCGACGGGCCGGGTTACGAGGAAAAATACTATTTCCGCCCCGGCAACGACGGTTTCAAGGTCTGGGAAGTGCCCTGCACCGGCGGCAGCGCCACCATCGGGGTCGGGATCTGCTGGGACCAGTGGTATCCCGAATGCGCGCGGGTGATGGCGCTCAAGGGCGCCGAGGTGCTGTTCTACCCTACGGCCATCGGTTCGGAACCCTATGATGCCGAGCTCGACACCAGCCGGATGTGGCGCCGCGCCATGGTCGGCCATGCGGTCTCCAACTGCATGCCGGTCGCCTCGGCCAACCGCATCGGTCCCGAGGGACCCGAAGACCGCGCGCAGAGCTTCTACGGCCACAGCTTCATCTGCAACGAATGGGGCGATCTGGTCGCGGACTACGGCGCCGAAGAAAGCGGTGTGCTGCTCGCCACGCTCGATCTCGACCGCGCCGCGACGCACCGCGCCGGGATGGGCTTCTTCCGCGATCGCCGCCCGCAGCTCTACACCCGCATCTGCGAGGACATCTGATCGCGCGCCCCGGGGTGAGCCATCGCTATCTGCTCGCGCTGGGATCGAACATGCGCGTTGCGGGGGTCGGACCCCCGCGCGCAGTGCTGGCAGCGGCGATGACAGCGCTGGCGGAGCAGGATATCGAGCTGCTCGAATCCTCGCCGGTCGTCGACAGCGCTCCCGTTGGCCCCGCGCTGCGCCGCTACGCCAACGCCGCGATCCTGGTCGAGACCCGGCGCGACCCGCCGGCGATGCTGGAGCTCGCCGCCGCAGTCGAGCGCGCCTTCGCGCGCCGCCGCTCCGGCCAGCGCTGGCGCGCGCGCACGCTCGATATCGATATCGTGCTGTGGAGCGGGGGCGTCTGGCTTTCGCCCGATCTCGCCATCCCCCACCCGCGCTTTCGCGAGCGCGGTTTCGTGCTCGGCCCGGCCAGTGCGGTGGCGCCCGACTGGGTCGATCCGCTGACCGGCGCGAGCCTCAGGCAACTCGATGCGCGCTTGACCCGGCCCCGCCCGCTGCCTAGGTGACGCGCCCGTGCCGGACACACCGGCCGCCAAGGCATGCGTGCGGGCCCTTAGCTCAGTCGGTAGAGCAACTGACTTTTAATCAGTAGGTCGCTGGTTCGAACCCAGCAGGGCTCACCACCTTGACCCCAGCCGCGCATGTCCGGGTGCAGGGGCGCTTGAGCGTCACGCGCACCCTTCCAAAAACTGAAGTTTATCAGTCCCATACCGCGTGGCGATCGGGAACGAAACCGGGCGTGCGGCGTCCTGCAGGGAGATTGGCCGCCCGCCGTGAGGTCGGGTTTGCCCGCCAAGCGGGCGCGCGCTTGGGAGTATGCGATGGCGACCGCCGCGAGCTGCACAATTTTCGATCCGGCAATCCCCCGTTCAGACAGCGCGTTCTTCGCGGCGCTGTCCGGCCTGCGCGAGCGCGTCGCGGCGGCGCCGTTCGGCGGCGCGCTGCGGTCGCTCGACTGGGCGGCGGGCGACGGCCGTGCTTTTGCTTACGCCGTCGGCATTCCGGTTAACAACGAGGCCGAGCGCTTGCCGGGCGTGCTCGCGGCGCTGTCGCGCGCGGCGACTCGGGTCGAGGGGCGCGGGCTGTTCGTCTTCGTGGTCAACGATACGCAGGATTCTTCGCGCCGCCTGATCGCGCGATGGGCCGCGGGCACTGGCGTGGCCCACCTGCTCCTCGATCTGAGCTTCGCTCCCGCCGCGCGCAACGCGCCGCATGCCCGGCGGCTGGCGCTCGATATCGCCCACGCCTGCGCGCCCGCGGCGGCGCTGCTGACCACCGATGCCGACACGAGCGTGGGGCCCGGCTGGATCGCGGACAATCTCGCCGAACTGGCGCGCGGCGCGGCGCTGGTGTGCGGCAGCATCGGTTTCGACGAGGCCGAGCTGCGCCTGCTCCCCGCCCATGTCCGCGCGATCGGCGCGGCCGAGGACGAATATTTCGCGGCGACCGAGACGCTGTGGCGGATCTGGGCGGGCGCCGGCGCCAACCCGCTCAACATCCGCCCCTGGGGGGCTAGCCTGGGCATCGCGCCCGCGGCCTATGCGGCGCTCGGCGGCTTGCCCACGCCCGTTGCAGGCGAGGAGCGGGCGCTGTGCGCGCTGATGCGCCAGCACGGCCTGCCCGTCGTGCAGATGCCCGCCCAGGATACGATCTCCTCGGCGCGGCAGGCGGGCCGCGCGGCAAAGGGTTGCGGCGAGACGCTGCGGCAGCGCGCTCTCGCGGTGGATCCGCCATGCGACGACATGCTGCTGACGCTCGGGGGCCTGCGCCACCTTGCCGGGGTGTGGAACGCGCTTGAAGCCGGACCCGATCGCCCACGGCTGTTCGCGCTCTATCGCGAGCGATGGAGCCGCGGGGCCGCGCCGCTGCATCACCGGGCGCTGCTGGCGGAGCTCGAACGCGCGCGGCGCGAGATCGATCTGCTGCTGCCGCACCGGGCCGTGGCATGAGCGCGCCTGCCCCCTTCCCCGATCCACACGACGCGCTGTTCTCGGCGATCGCGGCGCGCGCGGCGGCGAGCGACCGGCAGGGCGGGGATCTCGCTGCGGATATCGCGGCGCTGCACGAGGCGGGATGGCTCGCCGCCTGTCTGCCGCTCGAACGCGGCGGCCAGGGCTGGGGCTGCGCGCAAGAGGGCTTGGCGGGAGCCTTTGCCGCTCTGCGCGGGCTGGGGCGCGCCAATCTCTCGGTCGCGCGTCTGTTCGAGGGGCATATGAACGCGGTCAAGCTCGTGATGCTCTATGGCGGCGAGGAGACGCAGGCGCGGGTCGCGCAAAGCGTCCACGCGGGCGAATTGCTCGGGGTTTGGGGCGCGGACGAACCCGACCATCCGCTCGCGCTGTCGCGGAACGGCGCGGACCTCGTGCTGGAGGGCGCCAAGCGCTTCGCCTCGGGGCTCGGGCTGGTGCAGCAGGCGGTGGTGGCGATCAATGGCGAAACGGGGCCGCTGCTGGTGCTGGCCCCCGCCGGCGATCCGGCCCGCGGCGACCCGTCGGGCTGGGCCGTCGCCGGGATGCGGGCGACGCAGTCGGGACGCTACGATTTTTCCGGGGTCGAACTGCCCGCGGATGCCGTGCTGGGCGAACGCGGAGACTACACGCGCGAGCCGCATTTCGAGGGCGGCGTGTGGCGCTATTGCGCCGCGCATTGCGGCGGCGCCGAGGCGCTGGTTGCGCTGTTCCGCGAAGCGCTGCTCGAGCGCGGGCGGATCGAGGACCCGCACCAGCTCGACCGGATCGCCGCCTGCGCCACCGCGCTCGAGACCATGCGGCTGTGGCTGTGGCGCGCCGCCGAGGCGGTCGAGGCGCGCGATGCTTTGCCGCAAGCGGCCACGCTCTCGCTGCTGGCGCGGCAGGTGACCGAGGACAATTGCCGCGCGGTGCTGTCTCTGGTCGAGCGCGGGCTCGGGATGGCGGCGCATGAGGTAGGCACGCCGATCGAGCGGATCCGCCGCGATCTCGGGCTGTTCCTGTGCCAGGCGCAACCCGACGCCAAGCGCCAGCGCGCCGCGCGCGCGCTGGCCGGGCTCGGGCTGCGCGCGGAGGATCTGTGAGCGTCCCGGTCGCGGCGGAGGGCAGCGTGCTGCGCGCCGCCGCAGGGGCGGCCACGGTCGAGCTGGATGAACTGACGCCGCCGGGCGGTCTGCTGTTGGTGATGCCGCATCCCGACGACGAGACGCTGGGCTGCGGCCAGGCGCTGGCCGCCGCTGCCGATGCGGGGCGCGATATCGGGCTCGTGCTGGTGACCGATGGCGAAGGCTCGCATCCCGGCTGCCACCCGGGCGACATCGTCGCCCTGCGCCGCGCAGAGCTGGAAGCGGCACTGGCGGTTCTGAGCCCGGCGCGGGCGATCGCGGTGCTTCGGCTCGGTCTGCGCGACGGGCTCGCTCGCCGCGATGCGCTCTCGGGAGAGCGCTGGCAGGCGCTGCTGGGCTTCGCGCAGTCCTACAATCCGCAGTCGATCTGGACCACCTCGCCGCTCGACCCGCATTGTGACCACCGCGCCGCGCATGCGATCGCGCGCGATCTGGCCGAGCATTGCGGCGCGGCGCTTTGGAGTGCCCCCGTCTGGGGCCGCTTCGGCGAACGGGCGCTGCCCGAAAGCGAACTGCGGCTGTTCGAGGCTTCGGCGCTGGCAGAGCGCAAGCGGTGCGCGCTCGCCGCCTACCGCTCGCAATTCACCGAGCTGCTCGCCGATCCGGAGGCCTTTCGCATGCCCGAACCGCTGCTCGCGCATTTCGCCGCGCATCCGGATATCTTCCACCGTGGGTGAGGCTCCCGGCGAGCGGCAGGCGCGGTTCGATCGCCTATTCGCCGACGATCCCGATCCATGGGACATCGACACCAGCCCCTACGAGCGCGGCAAGCGCGAGGCGGCGCTCGCCGCACTGGGCAAGCGGCGCTTTGCGCGGCTGCTGGAAGTGGGCTGTGCGGGCGGGGCGCTGACAGAGAGATTGGTCGAGCGCGCGCATTCGATAGTCGCGGTGGATGTTTCGACAAAGGCGCTCGAACTGTCGAGTAGAAGGCTAAATCGATTCGACTGTGTCGAATTGGTCGCCGCCGAGGTGCCAAGCTATTGGCCAGATGGGGAATTCGACGCGGTGATCCTGTCCGAAGTGCTCTATTTCCTTGGCGCCGAGGAAATCCGCGAAGTCTCGCGGCTCGCGCATCGAAGCCTGAGCGCCGGCGGGTTGTGCCTGCTGGTCAACTGGACCGGAGCCAACGACCTGCCGGTCGATGGCGACACCGCGGCCGAGCTGTTCCTCGGCGCCGCGCCCTGGCATGTCGCCAAAGCGCGGCGCGAGGAATGCTATCGGCTCGATTCGCTCGCGATCCGCTAGGGCGGGTGCCCGGCGGCTAGCTGGCCGCCGCCATCTCCATGCCCGGCTTGAGCACGACCTTGGTCCAGCTGTCCTGCTCGGTGCGGAAGCACTCGTAGCCGCGCGCCGCATCCTCGAGCGGGAGGCGGTGCGAGATCAGGAAGGTGGTGTCGAGCGTGCCGTCCTCGATCTTTTCGAGCAGATCCTTGGTGTAGCGCTGGACATGGGTCTGGCCGGTGCGGACCTGCAGACCCTTCTCCATCAACGCGCCGAGCGGAAACTTGTCGGTCATCCCGCCATAGACGCCGGGGATCGACACGCGCCCGCCGGGCCGCACCGCGAGGATCGCCTGCTTGAGCGCGCTGGCGCGGTCGGCGCCCATGCCGACCTTCTGCTTCACGACATCGACCATATTGTCGATCGCGAAACCGTGGCTCTCCATGCCGACCGCATCGATCACCGCGTCGACCCCGATCCCGCCCGACATTTCCATCAGCGCTTCGCGGACGTTGGTCTTGCGGAAATCGATCACCTCGGCGCCGAGCTTTTTGGCCAGCGCCAGCCGGTTGGGATAATGGTCGATCGCGATTACCTTGCTCGCGCCCATCACGATCGCCGACTGGATCGCGAACAGGCCGACCGGGCCGCAGCCCCAGACCGCGACGGTGTCGTCGGGCTGGATCTCGGCGTTCTCCGCCGCCATCCAGCCGGTGGGCAGGATGTCGGAGAGGAACAGCACCTTGTCGTCGTCGAGATGGTCGGGAATCACGATCGGGCCGACGTCGGAATAGGGCACGCGGACATATTCCGCCTGACCGCCCGAATAGCCGCCGGTCATGTGCGAATAGCCGAACAGCGCCGCCATCGAATGGCCGTAGAGCTTGGCCGACATGTCCTGCTTTTCCGCCGGATTGGAGTTCTCGCAGGCGGAGAATTGCTGGATCTGGCAGTGGAAACAGCCGCCGCAGCTGATGGTGAAGGGGACGACGACGCGCTGGCCCTTCTGCAGGGTGCTGTCGCTCCCGGTCTCGACGACCCGGCCCATGAATTCATGGCCGAGCACGTCGCCGGGGAGCACGCCGGGGATCACCCCGTCGTAAAGGTGAAGGTCGCTGCCGCAGATCGCGGTCGAGGTGACCTCGATGATCGCATCGCGCGAGTTGATGATTTCGGGATCGTCGACGGTGTCGACCCGGACGTCATGCGTCCCGTGCCAGGTCAGGGCTCTCATGATTGCTTCTCCTGCTGCTTGGCAGCGCGGGTGTTGTCCTTGCGGTGGGCCGAGGTGGCGATCTCGCCGGTTTCCATCAGCCCCTTGAAGCGCTTGAGGTCGTGGCGTGCCTGGACCTCGGGTTCGCGCTGGAACAGCTTGGCGACGGCGCGGCCGAGCTCTCCGGCGGGGGGCTCGTAGGACATTACCAGCGACACGCGGGTGCCGCGCTCCCCGGGGGCGTCGGCGAATTCCACGCTGCCGCTGGTCGCGATGTCCGAGCCCTCGACCGAACGCCAGGCGATCCGCTTGCCCTCAACATCCTCGGAAATCTCGGTCTTGACCTCGACAGTCCGGCCCGCGGGAGCCTTGATGACCCAGACGCGGTGGTCGCCCTCGGTGCGGATCGTTTCGACGTTTTCCATGAAGCGCGGAAGATTGTCGAAATCGCGCCAATAGGCATAGAGTTCGGCGCGCGGCTTGCGGATCGTCACCGTTCGACCGAGCACCGCCTGGTCGCGGTCGGGGCTCTTGCGGGTGTAGAAGGGCGCGTCGTCGTCGCCGCCCTTGCGCCGCTGCGACAGGAACGCCCCGAAGGCGACCCCGCCGAGTGCGATGCCCAGCCCGGCGACGGTGCCGGCAAGGCCGAGTGGTTTGTCATGCGTCATGATAGCTCCTCAATCCTTCTTCACCGCTTCGCGGTCCCAGAAACGCAGCTTGGCGCAGCGGGCGATGAAATCCTTGGCGGAGTCGGGCTTCGACAATTCGATGAAACCGTCGTCCATCCGCTTGGCGACCCCGGCGCCCTCGATCAGCGCCATCGCCTCCGGGACAAAAGCGATGAACTTGGCGTGGGCTAAGGCGTCGTTGACGAAATCGATGCTGGGCTTGTCCATTCCGAAATTCTCGGCGGCTTTCTCGCCCATCACCAGCGCCACGGCGTCGTAGACCACCGACGGACCGCCATCGATCTTCTGGTCGGCCGCCATTATCTTGCCGTCGGACAGCTTGGCACCCGCGACATGGGGGGCGATGATCTCGACCATCGCTCCGGCAGCCGTGGCAGCGTCCTTGAGCGCCTTGACCACGCCCGCATCGCCGCCCTCGGCGATATAGATGCCCAGCTTGCGGCCCTTGAAATTGTCGGGCCCGTTCTTGAGGATCGACAACGCCGGGCTTTCGGGCAGATCATCGACCGGCTTGCGTGCGGGGGTCGGCTTGGGCGGCAGTTCGGTCAGACCGATGCCGTCGGCGACCGTCTGGGCGAGGCCGTCGTCGATATGCCGCAGATGGCCGACCATCCGCTGGCGGATATCCATTCGCTCGACCTTGGACAGTTCGAACACCAGCGCATTGCCCATGTGGGTCTGCTCGATCTCGGTCTGCGAGATGTAGAACTGGCGCGCCTGGCTGTAGTGGTCAGCAAAGGTCTCGCTGCGCACGCGCACCTTGGGTCCCGCGACCGGGGCGGCGTAGCTGGTGAAGCCATGCTCGGGGCTGGCGCGGGGGCCGCGCGGCTCGCGGTTGTTGTCCATATCGCCCGACCAGCTGTTGGGCTCGTAATTCGCCCGGCCCTTGGGATTGGTCATCGCCATGTGGCCGTCCTGCTGGAAATTGTGGACCGGGCACTTAGGCGCGTTGATCGGGATATGCGTGAAATTCGGCCCGCCCAGCCGCTTGAGCTGGGTGTCGAGATAGGAGAAATTGCGCCCCTGCAGCAGCGGGTCCTCGCTGAAATCGAGGCCGGGGACGATGTTCTGGGTGCAGAAGGCGACCTGTTCGGTCTCGGCGAAGAAATTGTCGACATTGGCGTCTAGCGTGAGCGTGCCGATGATCTCGACCGGGACCTGTTCCTCGGGGATGATCTTGGTCGCATCGAGCACGTCGAATTCGAAGCGTTCGGCGAATTCCTCGTCGAACACCTGGATGCCCAGGTCCCATTGCGGGAAGTCGCCCGCCTCGATCGAATCCCACATGTCGCGGCGATGGAAATCGGGATCCATCCCGTTGATCTTGAGCGCCTCGTTCCAGATCACCGATTGCAGACCCTGCTTGGGCTTCCAGTGGAACTTGACGAATTTCGCCTCGCCCCTGGCGTTGATCATGCGGAAGGTGTGGACCCCGAAGCCTTCCATGAAGCGGAAGCTGCGCGGGATGGTGCGGTCGGACATGATCCACATGACCATGTTCATCGATTCCGGGCTGAGCGAGATGAAGTCCCAGAAATTGTCATGCGCGGTCTGCGCCTGCGGAAAGCCGCGGTCGGGCGCGGGCTTGGCGGCATGGATCAGATCGGGAAACTTGATCGCGTCCTGGATGAAGAACACCGGGATGTTGTTGCCGACGAGATCCCAATTCCCCTGCTTGGTGTAGAATTTGGTCGCGAAGCCGCGGACGTCGCGGGCCAGGTCGGGCGAGCCCTTGTTGCCCGCCACGGTGGAGAAGCGGGTGAAGGTCGGGGTCTTCTCGCCGACCTCGTTGAAGATCGCGGCGTGCGAATATTCGGGGATCGCCTTCTTCAGTTCGAAATGGCCGTGAATGCCGTATCCGCGCGCATGGACCACACGCTCGGGAATGCGCTCGTGATCGAAGTGGAAGATCTTCTCGCGGGCGATGTGATCCTCGAGCAATTGCGGACCGCGCTGACCGGCGCTCAGCCAGTTCTGGTTGTCGGCGACCGGTGCGCCCTGCGCGGTGGTCAGGACATCGTCCTCGCCGCGGGGTTTCTGATGGGGCGCGCCACCCTTGGATAGCTCGAGTTCGTCCGACATAGGCATGCTCCGATTTGGCTGAATTATGTCTAGCCAACGACGAAGGAGCGGATCGGTTGCCCGAGTGAACAATAATTAACGAAACAAACTATTGTTAATAATGCAATTGTTGACCTGTTGAGGGCAGGGCTTCGGTGGGTCTGCACTTGTTCGCAGGCGGCCTGTTCTGCCCGGCGTCCGCTTGCATTTTATGCAACCCAGCCCGCGGCATTTCCGCTACGGGGAAAAATGGCGTAGGCTTATACTATCGTCATGTTCGACCAATTCGACGCCCTGCTCCTGGCACGCATCCAGTTCGCCTTTACGGTGAGCTTCCATTTCATATTCCCGTCCTTCTCGATCGGGTTGGCGAGCTATCTGGCGGTGCTCGAGGGCCTGTGGCTCAAGACCGGCAAGCCGATCTATCTCGACCTGTTCAAGTTCTGGCTCAAGATCTTCGCGATCACCTTCGCGATGGGCGTCGTCTCGGGCATCGTGATGAGCTACCAGTTCGGGACCAATTGGTCGGTCTTCTCCGACCGCGCGGGACCCGTCATCGGCCCGCTGATGGCCTATGAGGTGCTGACCGCCTTCTTCCTCGAGGCGGGGTTCCTGGGCGTGATGCTGTTCGGGATGAACAAGGTCGGCAAGAAGCTGCATTTCGCCGCTACGCTGATGGTGGCGGTGGGCACTTTCATCTCCGCCTTCTGGATCCTCTCGGTGAACAGCTGGATGCAGACTCCGGTCGGCTTCGAGATGGGCGCCAACGGCCAGTTCCTCCCCGGCGACAGTTGGTGGGCGATCGTCTTCAACCCCAGCTTTCCCTACCGGCTCGCGCACACGCTGCTCGCGACCTATCTCACCACCGCCTTCGTGGTCGGCGGCGTGGGCGCATGGCACCTGCTGCGCGACAGAACCAATCTCCACGCGCGCAAGATGTTCTCGATGGCGCTGTGGATGGCGGCAATCGTCGCCCCGGTGCAGATCTTCGCCGGCGATCTGCACGGGCTCAACACGCTCGAGCACCAGCCGCAGAAGGTCATGGCGATGGAGGGGCATTACGACAGCCACCCCGATGGCGCGCCGCTGATCCTGTTGGGCATTCCCGACAGCGAGGAGAAGCGGGTCAAATATTCGATCGAGATACCCAAGCTCTCCTCGTTGATCCTCAAGCACGATCTCAACGCCCCGCTGGCCGGACTCGACACCATCCCTGACGACGAGGAACCGCCGGTGGAGATCGTGTTCTGGTCGTTCCGGATCATGGTCGCGATCGGCTTCGCCATGCTCGGTCTGGGAATATGGAGCCTGTTCGCGCGCTTCCGTAAGAAACTGTACGATTGGAAGTCGCTGCACCGCGCCGCGCTGGTGATGGCACCAAGCGGCTTCGTTGCGGTGATCGCCGGTTGGATCACCACCGAGGTCGGGCGCCAGCCCTATGTGATCTACAATCTGATGCGCACCGCCGATGCCGCCAGCCCGCTCGACGCCCCCGCGGTCGGCGCTTCGCTGGTGGCTTTCGTGCTGGTCTATTTCGCGGTCTTCGGCGCGGGCACCTGGTACATCCTGCGGCTGATGAGCCATTCCCCGCATACCGGCGAAACCGGTGTCAAGCGCGGCGACAGCGGGCCGATCCGCACCGCGGGCATCACTCCCGGCCCGGCGCAGAACCCCGGCCATGCCGACACGCTGCCGCGCAACCGCGAGGAGGCCGAGTGATGGCTGTGAATGTCGACCTGACCACCGTCTGGGCCTTTATTATCGCCTTCGCAGTCTTCGCCTATGTGGTGATGGACGGCTTCGACCTCGGGATCGGCATCCTGTTCCCCACTTTCGAGGTCGGCCTCGAGCGCGACCGCGCGATGAACTCGATCGCGCCGGTGTGGGATGGCAACGAAACCTGGCTGGTGCTGGGCGGCGGCGGCTTGTTCGCCGCCTTTCCGCTGGCCTATGCGGTGATCCTTCCGGCCACCTATCCGCTGATTATCGCCATGCTGCTGGGCCTGGTGTTTCGCGGAGTGGCGTTCGAAGCCCGTTGGCGCGATCCGGGCCACCGTCGGTATTGGGACGCCGCCTTCACCGGCGGCAGCATTGTCGCCGCGATGGCGCAGGGGATGACTTTGGGCGCATTGCTCCAGGGCATCGAGGTCGTCGATCGCGGCTATGCCGGCAGCTGGCTCGACTGGCTGACCCCCTACACGCTGCTCACCGGGGTCGGCACGGTGGCGGGCTATGCTTTGCTGGGCGCGGCCTGGCTGGTGTGGAAGCTCGACGGGCCTAGCCAGGAGCACAGCCGCAAGCTGGCCAAGCGCGCCGCATGGGCTACGTTCATCCTGATGGGCGCGGTTTCGCTCTACAATCTGCTGCTCAATCCCGAATACGCCGCGCGCTGGCTGAGCGCGCCCGAAATCTATTACGCCGCGCCGATCCCGATCCTGACCGGCATCATCGCGCTCGCTCTTCTGCGTGCGCTGAGCGTCGAGCGGCACAGCAAGCCGTTCTGGCTGTCGCTGGCGCTGTTCCTGCTCGGCATGGCGGGGCTGGGGGTGACCATGTGGCCCAATGTCGTGCCGCCCGACATCACAATCTGGGACGCCGCCGCACCCGAGCGCAGCCAGATCTTCATGCTAATCGGGGTGGCGATCACCATGCCGCTGATCATCGGCTACACCGCCTGGGCCTATTGGGTGTTCCGCGGCAAGGTCGGCCACGAGGGCTACCACTGATGGCGGCTCCGGAAGAACGGCCGGAAGAAAGCTCTCTGTGGCGCAGGCTGGGCTGGATGGCGGCGATCTGGCTGGCGAGCGTCAGCGTGCTGGGCGCGGTGGCCTGGGTGATCCGGTTCTGGCTCAACGGCTGAATTCCCGACGCGGGAGGGCCTTTGCAACTTGGCTGCCCTGTGCAATCGCGCTGCGATGATCCCCGCACCCCCCTGCAATCCACCAAGCGCGATCCGTTCATGAGCGCGGTACGGCTCACGATCTTCGCGCGCTGGCCCGAAGCGGGGCGGGCGAAGACGCGGTTGATCCCCGCCTTGGGGGCCGAGGGCGCCGCCGCGCTCTACCGCCGCCTGCTCGAGCACACGCTGCGCGAGGCGCGCGTCAGCGGGTTGCCGATAGAGCTGCGGGTGACCGGGGGCGAGCCCGCGCGTTTTCACGACTGGCTCGGCGGCGATCTGGCGGTGGTGGACCAGGGCGAGGGCGATCTCGGCGCGCGGATGGCGCGGGTGCCCGCGCCAGCCCTCCTGATCGGCAGCGACTGCCCCGACTGCGACGCCGCCATGCTGCGCCGCGCCGCCACCGCGCTGGAGCGTTCGCCCGCGGTTGTCGGCCCCGCCAGCGACGGCGGCTATTATCTGCTCGGCATCAAGCGCCCCATGCCCTTCCTGTTCCACGAGATGGAATGGAGCACCGAGCAGGTGCTGCCCGAAACGC
>TARA_R110002072_G_scaffold230670_1_pt1 | contig 14897 bp, 15 predicted proteins | sample TARA_R110002072 | Tara Oceans TARA_R110002072 (sample SAMEA4397118) | marine metagenome | biome: Polar Biome; feature: [SRF] surface water layer (ENVO:00010504); material: water (ENVO:00002006), including particulate matter (ENVO:01000060) such as... | depth 5 m | reverse complement strand
GTTGATCTTTATTATGAGGTATGAAGTAAACTGTTAATTACTAATTTCTTTGCTCTTTGTTCTTTACTGGGTGTGCTCATTCTTGTGTTCTCACTCTTGTGTGAGTTTGCCGCGTCGTACCTCCTCGCAATGACTTGTATTAACAAAAATATCTGAATACTCGTCATTGCGAGGCTTTTTTTAGCCGTGGCATTCTGTTGGTTAAAACGTTCTGCTTTTTTGTGCTTGCTGTTTACTCTTTGGTCTTTGCTGGGTGTGCTTACTCTTGTGTTCTTACTCTGGCGTGGGTTTGCCTCGTCGTACCTCCTCGCAATGACTTGTACTTACAATACATAGCTTTTTTTATAACATTAGCCGTTTCATACCTTTTGAATTGCTACAAAAATGAAAAGTATGTTGGGTTGGGGCTTGACTAATGAAGTAGCTATTCTTGTTTTTGAGAAGAGTATTAAAACTTTGGGAGTTTTAAATTTTTATGATGTATTCTTTATATTTAATAAATTCTTGAACGCTATTCTAAGTTTTAGAAAGCAGCAATTAATTATACAATAGATAGGCAAACCCTTATTGCGTATACACAAAAACAGCAACAACACTAAACACAATATGAGCAAGCACTAAATGAAAATAATAATGGGCATAGTTAAAATGATATGTATAACGTACTGCTTTAAACATAAAATACCACCCAATAATTCCTAAGAATCCTGAAACGAGTCCAAATAACACAGCAATATCTATGGATCTTTCAATAGCAAACCACCTCCAAGCAATTTCATACAACCCTAAAAAAACAAAGCCTATCAAAAAGTGCACAATCCATCCATACACATACAATGGCTTATGTAAAGTTCTTTGAAATAGTTTTTTAAAGATTTGCGTTAATAGATTGGGTTCTCTAAACTCATCTTTCGTAAAGGTGTTATAAATAGCACTAAATAAGGTCATGGCAATGACAGCAACTATTCCAGATATGATAAAGTTCATCATGAGTTCTCCTTAATTATTGGTGGTTATTTTTCTAAAATAAAAAAACTAAAGTTGTCATGCAACAACCTTATAGATTGCGACTTGTAATAGTGCAATCTAAATGGCTGAAAACCATGACAACTTTAGCATTCTTGTTACGCAGGTACTTTTGCAGCGACTTCCATACGATCCCAATTACGATGTTTTGCAATGGCATCGATAAAGGCTTTTGGTTTGTCATTGATAAAAATGGCCTTATCATCCTTATGATTGGCGATAAAGGTTTCGTCTAGTAAATCTTCTCCTTCGTGATCCACAGCAATGGCTTTACAATGTTTAAAAGCTTCATTTAAAAACTTTTTATATTTAGGTTCGTCTAGCAAGGCATCAATGGATTTTTTTCCTCCAGGTACATAAATAGCATCAAACAATACGCTTTCTGTGGTTACAATAGCAGCATCCACCTCATGTTCCATATCCTGATCACAGGTAATAGTACCTCCATGTGGTGCAATTATTTTAATCATAGCGCCTTTATTCTCTAAAGCGTTCTGCATTTTTTCAAGATCGCTCATAGAAAAACCATCGGCTGCTAAAACCGCAATCTGTCTAGTAGCAATGCTGTTAAAAATGGTATGATCTTGACTTAAAGCATCATCTTTTTCTAAGTAATTTTTCTTTTTTGGCGGTTGATTCTTCCCATCATCATCAGCTCCTATGGCTTGGTTTACGGGTTGTTCAACCTTTTTTGGTACTTGTAACCCTAATCCTTTTGCTACTTGTTTTGCCAAATCCGCATCAATTTGATTGATTTGATACAACATGCGCTCTTTGATTGGTTTTTGTGTACATTTTCCTAACTCAAACGTATAGGCATCAGCTACATGTTGTTTTTCCCAAGCTGCCAAACTTCTATAAAACAAAGCAGGTTGCGAATAATGATCGTTAAAACTCTCACTTCTACTTCTTACTTTTCTGGCATCAATTCGCTCTTCATACGAATGAAAAGCGCCCTCAGACATTTTTGCTAAATGAGGACAGCCTCCACTTAAGGAATTTGGGAAATAGGCTGTTTGTCCTTTCGGAATCTCCATTTGCATATGGCCATCTCGTTGGTTGTTATGTGTATCAACAATAGGACGATTGATTGGAATTTGATGAAAATTAGGACTCCCTAATCGCGATAACTGGGTGTCTCGATACGAAAATAAACGACCTTGCAATAAAGGATCATTTGTAAAATCGATTCCAGGAACAATATGTCCAGGTAAAAAAGCGACTTGTTCTGTTTCTGCAAAGAAATTTTCTGGGTTTCTATTCAACGTCATTTTCCCTATAATTTCTACAGGTACTAACTCTTCTGGAATTAGCTTCGTCGGATCTAACAAATCAAACTCAAACTTGTGTTCGTCTTTCTCTGGCACTACTTGAATCCCCAACTCCCATTCAGGAAACTGTCCTGCTTCAATCGCTTCCCATAAATCACGTCGATGAAAATCGGCATCAGCCCCATTTATTTTTACAGCTTCATCCCAAGTTACAGAATGAACCCCTAAAGTTGGTTTCCAATGGAATTTTACAAAATGAGATTCGTTTTTATCATTGATCAATCGAAATGTATGAATTCCAAAACCTTCCATCATACGCAAACTACGTGGAATGGCTCTATCGCTCATGGCCCAAATATGATTGTGAAGTGTTTCTGTGCTTCGTGAAACAAAATCGTAAAAGGTATCGTGTGCAGAGGCTGCTTGTGGAATTTCGTTGTTCGGTTCAGGTTTTACGGAATGAATTAAATCTGGAAATTTCATGGCATCTTGAATAAAAAAGATAGGCATGTTATTCCCCACCAAATCCCAAGTACCTTCTTGGGTATAAAATTTGACAGCAAAACCACGTACATCTCTAGCTAAATCGGGTGATCCCTTTGAACCAGCCACTGTAGAAAAACGTGCAAACACAGGGGTTTTTCTTTTGGTATCTGTAAAAATGCCTGCTTTGCTATATTTTTCGATGCTATCATACAATTCAAAGTACCCATGTGCTGCACTTCCTCTAGCATGTACAATGCGTTCTGGAATGCGTTCATGATCGAAATGGGTTATCTTTTCTCGTAATAAAAAATCTTCTAATAACGTGGAACCTCTTTCACCAGATTTTAAAGAATTATTAGTGTCATTAATTTTAAGACCTTGATTGGTCGTCATTACTTGATTTGTAGGATCTTTTTCAAATTGCTTTAAATCATCCGTTTTTTGAGTTGCAGTAGATTTTTTCTTAGCCATAATTAGTTGAATTTATAATGTGGATACAATGTTTGAAATTAGGATAGCAAATTTCTATTTTTTATTCAGTTTTATTAACTCAAACCATTGTTTTGCTAACTCAAATGAAATGCTCTTGTGTAAGAATGAATCCCTAACAAAATACTAAAACACTAAGCACCAACAATCTCACCTCCATTAACATGAATAAATTGTCCTGTTATATAACTTGCATCTTTAGAAGCTAAAAACACATATGCAGGTGCCACCTCACTTGGTTGGCCAGCCCTCCCTAATGGGGTGTCTTTACCAAATGCTGTAACATCATCAAAAGAAGCTGGAATTAGGGGCGTCCATATAGGACCAGGAGCAACCCCATTAACCCTTATTTTTTTGCTGGCAAGTTGCTTAGATAGCGATCTTGTAAAGCTTACGATGGCACCTTTTGTACTGGCATAATCTACAAGATGTTCACTACCTCTGTATGCGGTTACAGAACTTGTATTGATAATACAATCGTCTTCTGCTAAATGTGCTAAGGCAAGTTTAGTGAGATAAAAATAGGCAAAAATATTAGTTTTGTAGGTGGTCGTAAAGTCGTCCATCGTAATATCTTGAATTGAATCTTTTGGGAATTGAATCGCTGCATTATTTACTAAGATGTTTAATTTACCATATGTATCAATACATTTTTGAAGCACCTCTTCACATTGTTTAGTATCCTGCAAATCTGCTTTTAAACAGGTACACTTTTTACCTTCTTGTTCCACTAATTTTTTTGTTGCTGCTGCATCGTTAGTCTCAGAAAGGTATACAATAGCAATATCTGCTCCTTCGCGCGCAAAATGAACGGCAATGCTTCTGCCAATACCACTATCTCCTCCTGTAATAAGTGCTACTTTATTTTTTAACTTATCACTGCCTTTATAGCCTTCTCTTATAATTTCTGGCTCAGGATTCATGTTGCTTTGTTTGCCTGGAAGTGTTTGGCTTTGTGCTGGAAAATTAGTTGGTTTTGTCATTGTAACGTGTTTTTCTTTAATAAAGGTTGAGCTGCAAAGCGCACCTCTAACGTCTATTTATTTTATGATTTATTATCCTCTAAATAGGCCGCTTGTTGTAGCACTATATCTTAATTATAAACATAAAATTAGGAGAAAAATAATTTTTAGAATAACGCTAAAAATAATTTCTTTTGCTCATTTAATTGATTGTTAGAAGTGTCCCTATAAAGTATCTAAAAAAAAGCATAGGCTATATTAAGAAAAAGATGGAGATGTATGAAGTTGGAAGTAGGAAGTGTGAAGTAAGAAGTGTGAAGTAGGAAGTGTGAAGTAGGAAGTAGGAAGTATGAAGTGTGAAGTGTGAAGTTTGAAGTTTGAAGGTTAAACATAAACATGGAAATCTAAAGGCAGGTTACTTCCCTATATATTACATGGTACTGCCTTTATTTAGTCTATAATACCTATTTTTTTGGAGTGCGCAATGGCATCTACACTTTTTTTAAAGTATAAAAAATCTACCTGTAAACTAGCTATATTATTGCCTACTGTAAGTACGTTAGTCTTGGGTTTTTTATCTGTTTGCCTGATATAGACAGCTTTGATATTTGCTGGGAAAATTTTACAAATACGTTCATATAAATAGGGATCTTTTTGAGAATCATCTCCCAACAAAACATAGTGTAACTCTGGATAGAATGAAATAATGGCTTTAATTTTCTCAAACTTATGATCGTGATTTCCACCTCCTGTAAATAGAAAATCACCCAATCCTGTTTTTATTTTTTTTAATTTAATGACTGCTTTCGGTAGTTTATACTTATTCGCAATTGCCACTATAAAAGGATACAGATTCCATTCGCTACTAGAGACATAAAAGAAGGAATTGAAAGAATGTTTATTTTTTTGTCCTGCTCTACTTAATGCCTGATAGTGTTTAGGCACCTCATCAAAAACTTTACGACCATCTATATTTTGAGTGAGCATTACATACAGTTTTTTAAAAATATTAGCACTGTGAGAGATGAGAAAAGTATCGTCTATATCAGAAATAATACCATATTTTCCAAGATAAGGTTTTAAAATTTCGCCAGATGAAATCATATGAAAGTCCCCATGTTTACAAATAACATTGCAAGAATGCCAACCCGCTTCTAAAGTGCTCGTAAAAGGGATTCTAAAATTAAAATAGCCATCTTTTAGTGTTTTTGTGGTAACAGAGATCTCTTGAAATTGTAAGGTTACTTCTTGATTACTCATTGGTTTTATAGTAAACATTTTTAAGATAGAAAAGGCGTGCTTAAAATACCTTTTCTCGATACTATACTGGCTTGGTGCCCATGATTTAAACACATGCCCAGAGATGAGTAATTCTTTATCATTCATATATCCTCTATAGATACTTATATCAATCTTCATATAACATTATTACTGAAAAATTTGTAAATTTATATCACTAAATATATAAAATTATAGTGAAAAAAAATATTCTTTTAGTCTTAAATCCAACAGCAGGTTCTCTTAATGTAGAACTTGTATTGTCTAAAACAAAACACTGGTCTCAGAAATTAGAGACACAGCTGAAGGTCTATAAAACCACTGGAAATAACGATGAAGGCAAGATTAAACACTTATTAAACACAAGTACATATAGTCGTATATTAGTTGCTGGAGGCGATGGCACTCTAAAAATGGTCGCTTCTGTGGTAATAGATACTCCTATAATATTAGGTATTTTACCTTACGGTTCTGCCAATGGTTTGGCTACCTCATTAGCCATTCCTAAAGACATCGATCAACAATTGGAAATAGCCTTTACAAAAGATGCTATGTATATGGATACTATTTTAGTAAATGATGTTTTGTGTGTGCATATTGCAGATATGGGTATCAATGCTGAATTGATTTACAATTACGAGAAAACAGCATCTAGTGGCATGTTGGGGTATGCGCTTCAAGTGATTCCTACATTATTTAAATCTGGCGCTCCTTATGATTTTAAAATTTCGATAAATGATAAAGTGATGAAGGAAAAAGGGGTGTTGTTAGCTTTTGCTAACGCAGAAAAATATGGCACAGGTGCTCGTATTAATCCAGATGGCAAAATTAATGATGGTAAATTTGAGGTAATTCTTTATAAAAAATTAAGTATCCGAGAAATTTTGAAAACCTTTTTCAAAAATTGGTCGGTGCAAAAAACATCTGTAGCTACTTATAGTACAACCTCTGTGTCGATTGGTTGTAAAAAACCTGTCCCGCTTCAAGTAGATGGCGAATATATTGGGGAATTTAAAGATTTCTCTGCGCAGATAAATCCTAAAAGTTTACGAGTGGCTGTGCAATAACACTTACACTTAGTTGCATCCATGCCCCTCACTAATGGCAACATGCATTTTACAATGAGAAAATTCAGCGAATTTAAAACACTATTTTTATAGTGTTTATTTAAGTCAACTCCTGCATGATTTCTGCAAATAATTCGTAAGAACGGATTCTATCGTCGATATCGTAAATATTGGTAACAACAATCAATTCATCTGCTTGGGTTTGCTCCATAAATTCTTGTACCTGTGCTTTTACAGTGGCTTTGCTCCCTATAAACGAATACTTTAGCATTTGTTGCACCTGTGGATGTTGTAGAATCTGCTCAAAATAAGGAGTCATGTCTGTAGGTAGCTGTACCGCTTGTCGTTTTCCTGTAAATAACCCATATATCAGTTGAATTAAGGAGGTTGATAAACGCTGTGCTGCTGCATCAGTCTCTGCAATAATTACATTAATTCCTGTAATGACATAAGGTGCTTTTAACGTTGCTGAGGGTTGAAAAGTACTGCGATAAATATCCAAAGCATTCCATAAATGGGTCGTTGCAAAATGACTCGCAAAGGCATAAGGCAATCCTTTTTTGGCAGCCAAATGAGCACTGTCTGTACTAGAACCTAACACATAAATAGGCACCTCCACACCTTCTGCTACAGTTGCACGAACTTTAGCGTTTTTATTATCCGCAGAAAAATAGGTTTGAATACTTTCTAATTCCTTTGGAAACATTTGAGAAGCTTGCATAAAATCGGCTCTAATGGCTTCTGCAGTTTCACGATCCGTTCCTGGAGCTCTTCCTAAGCCTAAATCGATTCTATTGGGATAGAGAGAGGCTAAAGTACCAAACTGCTCTGCAATAATTAAGGGCGAATGATTGGGCAACATGATGCCTCCAGAACCTACACGAATGGATTGGGTTCCTTGCGCTACATAACCGATTAAAATAGAAGTAGCGCTACTCCCAATATTTTCTGAGTTATGATGTTCTGCCAACCAATAACGGGTATATCCTGATTTTTCGGCACTTTGCGCCAAGGCCAAGGTATTGGTAAAGGTATGTTGTAAAGACTGCCCTTCTGATACTAAGGCAAGATCTAAGATGGAATATAAAGTGTTTCTATGGTTCATAACGTTTACTTTTAATCGCTATACGTAAAATTATATAGCACTTATTTTTTTAGATTCTCGAATTAAAGCACTTGCTAACACAGTGGTCGCATCAATAATCAGACTGTCTTCAATCTTTTCATATTGAATCGCTAACGGAATTTCTGTACATCCTAAAATAACGGCTTCTGCTCCTTTTCTAGATAAATAGGTGGCTGCCATGCTTAAATTCTCAACCGCTTTTTTATTAACAGGATTCGAAAAAGCTTTAATTCCATACTCTACATCGTAAATGGACGGATGCACAAATAAATCTTGAATATCTTCAGAAGGTTGAATGACTTCAATATTATACCTAGCCAAAACTTCTGGATATACTTTTGCCAAAATAGTTCCTGTAGTTCCCAACACACCCACTTTTCTAATTTCTGGATGTTTGGTTGAAATATACAAGCCCACTTCTTCAATAAGATTCACAAGTACACAAGATTCAGGGATGCTTTTCTCGATAAGACTTAAAATAGGTCTGGCATGAGCTGTGTTACAAGGAATGCCAATAATGTTGGCACCACTTGCTATTAAAGAGGCTATAATTTCTGAAATAGCAATGCCTGGATTTACATCCGTTTCTCCCAAAAGATATTTTGTACGGTCGATAATTTTATGAGGTACAGATAACATGGACACTGGTAAATGTTCCTGATCTGATTTTGCCTCAGTAAGATCGTACACCTTTTTAATCAAATCGATTCCAGCATAGCTTCCTACACCCCCCACAATTCCTATCATTTTATGTTGCATTGCAATCAATTTTTTATAAGTGTAAAAGTACTTTTATTCAGCCAGTAATTCTGTTAATACTTGCTTAAAAGTAGCAACAGGTTGTGCTCCTGTTACAGCACTTTTACGGTTAAAAACAATGGTAGGTACAGAGTTTACCCCCATATTTTTCCAATAGTTTTGTTGGTCTCTAACTGCTGAACGAGCTGCCTCATCGTCTAATTTTGCCAATGCTTCGTCTGCATCCAAACCAACACTTAAAAGAGCCTCTTTTAAAACTTCTTTTGTAGAAACATCTTTACGATCGCTGAAAAAAGCTTTTGTCAGGGTCATCTTTAGTTCGGTTTGCTTTCCGAAATCTTTGGCATATTCTAATAAAACATGGGCATCAAACGTATTGACCATGCGCATTTCATCAAAATAATCAAATTTAAAACCGAGTTCAGCACCAGCTTCAGTCATCATTTTTTTCGATTCATTTTGTTGGGCTGTGGTTGAACCATATTTTTCAGTAATATGCTCGTTTACATTCTGTCCTTCAGCTGGCATATTGGGATTTAGTTCAAAAGGTTGCCATGTAATGTCTACTTGGTCTTCTACCCCAAGTTCTGTAATTGCTTTTTCTAAACGTTTGTAGCCAATGGTACACCAAGGACATACAACATCGGATACGATATCTATTTTTAATATTTTTGTCATCTTTAAAAGGGTATTAATTCACTAATTTGAAGTTCACCTTGTACGTTGGTGTAATTTTTAACATCGGCAGCAAAAACGGCTGCATGAGGCCTAAAAGATTCTTGAAAAGCGGCAACACTCTCAAATTTTAAATGAGCAATGGCTACGTAAGGTGCAGGTTCTCCAGGAACTCGACTTCCGATGCCTAAATCTAATTCTAATCCTTTTAAAGCACTCCCTACTAATTTTGTAATCATGGGTAAATGCGTATTTTTATAATATTCAGCATCAAACTGTACATCTTTACTGTTGGGATATAAAACGGATACTTTAATCATGTGTTTTTATTTTTAATAGATTCATTTTATTTAAAACTACACCTCCCAAATAAACGGAAGGTGTAATTTTTTAAACTATTCTTGTATTTTAGCTACTATAATGCGACTATTTTTTTTCCCAAGCAAACTTTTTGAAGGGAGCATCTACAGGCGTATTTGCAATACGATTGGTATAATTACTGATTACTTTTTGCGACAATCCTAAAATAATATCTAGAACTTGTTGTTCGCCATAACCAGCTGCATAAAAAGCCTCCAACTCTTCTTGTGAAACTTGTCCACGGTTTCTAGTAATCGTTAAGGTCAAGGTTCTTAATGCCTCTAACTTTGCATCCGCTAAAGGTGTTTCGTTACGCAACGCATCAGTAATGCTATCATCTACTTTCATCATTTTTGCAATACCAGTATGTGCTGGCACACAATAGTGACAGGCATGTTCCACGTTAATCGTTTGCCATACCACTGTTAATTCTTCCTTGTTAAAAGACGAATCTAAAAACAGTTGATGCAATGTTTGATATGCTTCAAATAATTGTGGTGAACCTGCTAAGACACCATGCAAACCAGGAATCATTCCATTCGATTTTAATGATTTTTCTAATAACGTTTTACTTGTTTCTGGTGCTGTTTCTAAGTTGTGAATTTTTAAAGTTGTCATATTTTTAATTTAATACTATGAATGTTTAATATTACTAAACGATTGTTTAGTTTTTGTGTAAAAAAAATGTTTATAGGTTTTTAAAGATCATTTCTATATAATCTTCTATTTCTTTTTGCGTGTTTACTCTAGAAGCCGCTGCTAATCCATGTTTTGCTAAAACCAAATAATTGGCTTGCTTTACAATAGTTTCTTCATTTTTAGAGGCGTCCATACTTAATTTCTCAATGAATATCTCTTTTAAAGTATCCATAAATACCGTCATTTGTTCTTTGATAATCAGATCATCATTTTCAGCAAACTCATTATAAGTGTTCGTTACCAAACACCCTTTATGGTTCCCTTCTTGTTGATTGATAGCCACAGAATCATAAAAAAACTGTTTGATACCATCAATACCATTTTTGTTTTTCCTTAAATTATCAAACAAGCTTTTCGTTTTTTCCTTATAACACTTAATGCTTTCCAAAAAAAGACCGTGTTTATTTCCAAAACTAGCGTAGATAGAAAACTTGTTAATGCCCATTTCTTTTTCGAGCATTTGCATAGAAGTTGTTTCATAGCCATTTTTCCAAAAAAGGCGCATTGCTTTTTCGACTACTTCATCTTCGTTATATTGTTTTTTTCTTGCCATAAGTTTGAACTACGGTACAAAACTAAACAATCAGTTAGTAATGACCAACTATTTAACAAGTATTAACGTTTTTTTAATGATTTGGTTGATAATTTAAGAAAATAGCTTTCAAAAAAACTTCCTTAAAAATTGATACTATCCGAATGAAATTAGTGCCTAACACTTATATAATACATATAAACAACGTTAAATTTTAGTCAACCTTATAATTTAAAGTTTTTATATGTTATTTTTATACATTATAAATTCTTGTGTTCGGTACAGCTTATTTAATAGTTTTATACAGATAATCATCACCAGCATATTTTAACCAAAAGAAATTTATGCCTAGAGCTATATCACCTTATAAAACCAGGCAAAAAAAATGCACTAACAATCCATCAACAAAGAAAATGAATTTAAGAAATCTACATTTTATGGTAGTGATAGGCTTCACTGTAATTGCTTGCCAACAACCCAATAAACAGACAGAGATTCCTGCTACTCAAGTAAAAGATGCTATAAAAACAGAAAATGTGATATTTACTAGTGAGGGAATTCAATTAGCAGGTACTTTATATAGTCCTGTAAACCCTCATGCAGCTGTTGTGCTTGTTCACGGTTCAGATTCAGTGCCTCGAATGAAGAAGTTAGCTACCTTATTAGCAAAAAATAATGTGTTAGTTTTCACGTATGATAAACGTGGTGTTGGAGAATCTGGAGGCGTTTATGCAGGACCAGAAGTTGGGACTAACAATATTAGTCGTGAAAATCTACATCTATTAGCAAAAGATGCCAGTGCTGCTGTTCAATTAATTCATACAAAAAATAAAGACGTCCCTATTGGTCTTCTTGGCGCAAGTCAGGCTGGGTGGATCATTCCAATTGTTGCAAACAAGAATCCATTCGTCCAATTTATGGTGTTGTTCAGTGCCCCAACTATTACTACGCTCGAACAATTAAGATTTCAATTTTATACCAATGGAAGGACAGATTTTTGGGAACATACTACAGAAAAAGACGCACGTGAACATATTAAAAACGACCCTGATAGATATCAATTTGAACCTACAGATCCAAAAGAGGTTTTAAAAACGCTTTCGATTCCTGGTTTATGGCTATTTGGAGAAAAGGACATTCAAATTCCTGTAAAAATGTGTATCGAGCAAATCAACACCCTAAAATTAAAAAACAAACCTTTTGAATATGTTTTATTTCCTTCTTTAGGGCACCACACGTATCAAGAAAAACCTATAAATATTTCGCTAAATTGGATCAAACAACAAACTGTAACTTTTAAGAATGCTTTAAACAACTTAAATTGATGAAATATTCGCTACAAATTAACAGCTACATTTTTTTATAGATAGCAAAACCAACAGATGTTCTATGTGATTTTTAATTGCTAAATTACATGCTTTAAATACCACATCATTTGCCATCATTAAAAATTAACAAATGAAACACATAAAAATAACTCTAGGAATAATCCTCCTTTTAATTGTTCATACCACCAGCTATGGACAAGCCTTCTCTAGACAAGTAACTCCCTATATTGCTATCCAAGATACTGTAGTTGCTCTTACCAATGTAACCCTAATTGATGGAACTGGTAACGCTGTAAAATACCAACAAGATATTTTAATTAACAACCATAAAATTGCTGCTATTGGCAAAACAGGAACTATTGAATTTCCTGAAAACACGACTTTGATTGATGGAACAGGAAAAACAGTAATTCCAGGATTTGTGATGTTGCATGAACACCTATTTTATGCAAAACCCCATAATGGCAACTACAAAGGCGTGCATATGACCAATACATTTCCGCAAATGTATTTGGCAGGAGGTGTAACCACCATGCGAACTGCAGGAAGTTTTGAAGCCTCAGCAGATTTAAATATCAAGAACCTCATCAACCAAGGAAAAATGGTGGGGCCAGCCATGGACGTGTCTACACCTCATGTAGAACGATTGGGATTTATTCCACAATTACAATCGCTTTATGGTGATGAAAATATCGAAAATTGGTTGCACTATTGGTTTGACAAAGGCATTACCTCTGTAAAAGTCTATAACAATATTACTAAAGAAGATTTGAAAAAAATTATTGAAGTTTCGCATGCTAGAAACATCAAGGTAACTGGGCATTTATGTTCTATTACCTATGAAGAAGCAGCCAATTTAGGCATCGATAATCTAGAACATACCTTTATGGCAGCCACCGATTTTGTAGCGGATAAACAAGAAAATGACTGTGTAAGAGGCGAACGTTCCTTAAATGAGTTGGCTGATGATGATCCAAAGTTATTGGCTTTAATGCAGCTTCTAATCGATAAAAATGTAACCTTAACCTATACACCTACTGTCTTTGAACCCTATACCAACAGAGAAGTTATTATTGGTGGAGGTCATGTTGCACTAGCCCCCTATCTCTTAGCACAACAGCAAGCAATCTATGATCGTTCCATACACACCAAAAGAGATTCATTAAGTTTGTTAAGCTTTCAAAAGGAAATGAGACGCGTATTAAAGTTTCATGCTATGGGTGGGAATATTGTAGTGGGAACAGATCCTACAGGAAGTGGAAAAACAATTGCTGGCTATGCAAACCAACGATTGATTGAATTACTGATTGAAACTGGTTTTAGCATAGAAGAATCTATAAAATTAGCCACCTTAAATGGTGCCAACTATTTAGAAATAGCCGATACAACAGGAACAATAACCGTTGGAAAAAATGCTGATTTAATACTGATGAATGGCGACTTATCAAAAGATATTAGAAGCATTAGAAACATGGAAATTGTTTTTAAAAACGGCGTTGGTTTTGATTCTAAAAAAATATTTGAAGCTGTAAAAGGAAAAGTAGGAGCTTATTAAAAGAATATTTTAAACACCCTGTAAACTAGTTATTCAAATAATAAATAAAAATGAATATCGTTATAAGTTTACAGAAAGAAGTGAGTATTATACATATAAAAAACGAATAAATTAATCCCCCTAAAGTTGCAAACACACATTGATACAAAACCATATTGAAAAAGAATTTATTGGAATTATAGGCAACCGACCTATTTATAAAATTGTAAGAGCCAATAGTGCAAAATTGCCTTTTAAAGTTACGAGTAGAACCCTTATTATTGGAGATGGATTGAACGCGCCCTTATTAATTGTAAAGGATGCTTTAAAAGCGATGTATCATTATATTTTAGAAGCTCCAATATTTAATTTCAACGGATTAGATTCTCCTGGGTATTTAGGTTTTACAGATAAAGAAATCCTAACGTATATTGTTTTTAATCACGATCCAAAGGGGCATTTTATCTATCATAATTATACACAGCAGCATAAAAGTTCATTAAAACAAATGTGTAAAAGCAACCTATTAGAAAAACCCTTCAGTGAAATGAATGTGTTCGATTTTAATACATGGCTTCATATACATATTGGCGCTTTTGTTTGGTTTTATTGTAAGGACATCACCGATTTTATTACGTTTTCTTCCTATGATTATTTTGTTGAAAATTATTTAGAAAATGTTACCATGCACAATACAGCTAAGAATGTTATTGGAATTCCAGAAAATATGGATTCTTTACAAGGTATAGAGGTGGAACATAAAAAGAAAATTCGGTTTTCTACATTTGATAGTCCAGATGATGAGTTTTTTATGAACGAATTAATCGCAGGAAATCATTGGGATTTAGATAATGTTTATGATTATTTTAAAGAGCGCACAAATTAAAGAATTGTTTAAAATGGAATGTTCTATGTAATACTATTACTAACAAATGATAAAAAGCATTGCTAATTTTACAATCCATTTGTGCTAGGCTGCTAATATTTGCCAAAACTTTATTAAGTGATTTAGCTGTTCTTTTAAATAGACTCTACCTGAACACTCGTCATTGCCAGCTCCTGTTGCGAGATATGAAGCAATCTCAGTTGTGGCAATCTGGTGGCTGTTACCTTCTGATCTTTTGGGACTTACTCTCATGTTTTTACTCTTATGTGGATTTGCCACGTCCTGTCTCCTAGCAATGATGGATTCGCGTATGCTTACTCTATAAAATGAAATAGCTATACAATTTGTGGTAGGGTTCAATCAAAAAAGGTTCATTGTGGGGAGAGCAGGATTCGAACCTGCGAAGACGTAGTCAACGG
>TARA_R110002072_G_scaffold46719_2_pt1 | contig 14910 bp, 8 predicted proteins | sample TARA_R110002072 | Tara Oceans TARA_R110002072 (sample SAMEA4397118) | marine metagenome | biome: Polar Biome; feature: [SRF] surface water layer (ENVO:00010504); material: water (ENVO:00002006), including particulate matter (ENVO:01000060) such as... | depth 5 m | reverse complement strand
TAACTTTTTCCTATTTAATTTAGATCAAGTAAATCTGATAAGAACAGGTAATATAGTAGCATCTTCCCTCTTTAATAATTCAGGACTTATTGATTTTGCACCATCAACATATTTACTCAAATCAACAGACCCAAATTTACCCAACGATGAAATAATCCTTCAATCTTCAGATTATACTACTAGTGGTAATGGAACAGGAGCAATTATTTATCTCAAGTATAGGATAGGAAATCCTCTATTAGGGAATATTGGTTATTATGTTTATAGAGTCAGAGCGGGTAATCAAATAGGACAAAATGGGTTATATTCTAGCGGGGATACTATAACAATAACAGCTGCTACTTTAATAAGTAAAGGGCTATCTCAAGCAACTGGTGATTTAGTACTAACACTACAAACAATTAATATAACTGCTACAGGTGGTCAATTTTATGAATTAAAAGGAAATTTTAATAGTACATCTGCTGGGTTTAATATGTTTACAAACAATGAATCAATAGATATACAGTTTGAGGGAGCTGAAATGCAAGGCACACTTAGACAGGGTCAATATTTTAGTGCTAATACATTACCTATACAATTCCCAGGCATTACTTTACCAAATGGAGATTTTACTTATACAAGTAGTGTATTTCAAGATTTAGATGTTACAAGTGCCGCCTCTTCAGGTTCAACACAATTTGGGTTGTACGCTGAATATGGATATTATGTAGGATATAAAGCATCATTATCAAATAATGCCATTTCCAATGTTACTCTTACATATACTGGGTCTCAAAATACAGGAGAGTATTTTGATTTACAACCAAACCAAGAAGCAATATTTGTTGGAGTCCCTGGTACTGTAACTACTAATTTAGGTGGAAATTCTCCATCAAACTTTGACCTCGTTGTTACTGCGTTTAGTGCAAGAGCAAGAAACCAACAAACCCCATTCGCTGACCCCGCAGGTATATTTTCTACTAGAGTAAATGATGTGTATATTAACTATTCATCCTCTCTTACTCAATCTTTAGATGGTTTATATGTTTTTAACCAAATCCCACAAAATGATGTTCAAGTAACAGCTTCAATGTTTTTAAATGCATGGACAGGTAGTGATGATGGTGCAAAGTATGGAGCAGCGGATTATGGAACTGACATATATGGTGAAGGTGAAGAAGGTGATGGACCAACTTGGCCTACTGCTTCTATGAGAATATACACAGGTAGTTATCCAAATAGTGTACCTAACATAACATCAGACTTTGTAACTGAATCATTATTTTTAGATGAAAATATTCATGTTAATGGTTTAGCTGTTACTATGAGTTATTTAATACCATCGGAATCAATCCAAATAAAAGATTGTTTATCATTATCTTTAGCTGTAACTTCATCACAACCTCTATCTGAAATAGACAATTCACTTATTGTTAGTGAATATAGATTAGAATTTAATACACCTACAGCTAGTAGAGAGGGAGATGGTAGAGTACCTACATTCATTGAAAACGCATTTGAAGGTACATTAGGATTTAGTAACACACCAGATTGTCAGCCTTTATTAAATAATACATTTGCATATAGAACGAATGGTCAAATACAAGAAATAGATTATTCTACTAACATAACTAACCCAATTAACTTTCAAAGCATACTTAGTGGTTCAGCTGAAAAATCTTCAGTACCTGAGTCTAATTATTCATCCTTTGGGTGGATACAAAATAGATACTTAGGTAGTAGCACAACGGCTAATGCAGTAAATACTATTGATGGTTTACAAGGGGGTTATGGTAAGCTACCTGTAATTGATTATAAAAGAGCATATATTGCTTACTGTGATCAAATTATAGATCCATACCCAGTATTAAATAACAATACTCAATTTAACCTTAAATATTTAATTAATGGTCAAGGAGATGCATTAAATCCCTTATTATCCCCTTATACTGCACTTGATGTAGAAGGAGTATGGGATGAAGGAGGTTTAGGAAACGTATCAATATCACAAATATCAGGTTCATCACAATATGACCAATTAAATGGGTTTAAGACAACCTCTTTAGTGGCAAAACAACCACTACCAATATTATATTCTCAAACATCATCTAATGGTTATGCGGATTCTATCCCATTAGAGGGAAATCCTAATTTTGTTAGTAGCTTTGAACAAGAGTTTATGCAATATTCAATGAGACTCCAAGGTAGTGTTTTTGATGTAAATAAAGTAAACCAACAAAATCCATCATATCTTAACTTATTTGCTGGTATTACAGGTTCTGGTGCTGACAAACCGTTAGATACCTCTAGGTTACAAGCAACATTTCTTAATAGATTTGGACAATTTGTAAGAGAATATGATGGGGCTGTAGTTGAAGGGGCGGTTCCACCTTCTATTATTATAAATGGTGATCCAACAGCGGCAGCAGGAGATGTTTTTCCATTGTCACCTGCACAATGGACCGGTTCAAAATGGTTTATAGAACCAGGTGCAAATCCTTCAGCCCCAGACTATAATAATACTGCAACTACTAATCCATATTATGGTGCCCCAGGAGAAATATTTTTTACTTTAGATCCAGTAGCTAGTGCTAGTGCTGCAGGAAATACTGCACTTTCAGATGATTATAAAGTTACATTAAATTATAAACAAACACAAACCCTTCCTAACCAATTTAGAACATTTGTAGGATATTCCTCATTTTGGGGTGGTGCTGGATCTGAATATGGTAGTAATAGAGTAGGTGAGATTAGACTTTCTTTTCAAGTAACAAGCCAAGCCAATAATAATTCAAGTGATTCTAATACTGGGTGGTCAAGGAGAAAATTTAAATTTACAACACCACCAACTTTAAGTGTATACTTTGGGCAAATAACTTCAACAAACGAGGTTAGTATAACAGGACAACCTTTAGTATTAAATGTATCAGCAATATCATCAGATGAAGGCTTTTTTGGGTGGGGAGTAGATAAAGGATTTAAAACTGGCATATTTTGGCCACTTATTCAAAATGCAATTACAAGTGCGGGTAAACCTCTTTCTCAAGTAGCCTATGTAGAATGGAATTTTCAAGCAGAATCTGACTGCGTTATACAGACAGGGAAAAGATATAGATGGAAAGCAGAACCAACGTCTTTAGTTCAAAATCAAAGTGTAATTAATAATGATGGTAGAAAAAATTATTTCAACCCAGATAGAGTACCAGTAAAGGGAAGTGGATTAAGTGGAGGAGGTAATGCAACACCAATAAAACTCCAAATTCCAGTTAAAGGTCCTTTTGTTAATATGGCTATAACCTCCCCTTCAGCAGAAGATAATACAGAGGATAATGCTATAAACGGACCTTATTGGGAATTTTCTCAATCTCTTTCATCAAACGATTACTCATATGCTTTTACAAGCTCAACAGTAACATCAAATCCACCTTTTAATGGTAATTTTAATGATGTAGAACAACAACTACCTAATTTCTCTTTTGATAGTACTAATTATAGTAGTGTTGAGAACGTATTTGTAGCATTTTCATCATCATTAGGTGAATCCCTGGCATCTGATGTAAATCAAATTAACACCCTTAGTGTTGGTAGTAAAGGATTTATTCAAATAGCAAACCCAACAAATAACTCACAGTTCTTTACGGGTTCTATTAATGGAACTATATTACTTTCAGGTACTGGTATAACAAGATATTATAGAGTTCCGGTAGACAATACACAAAATGTTTTCTTAAATCAAATAGAAGACGAGGCTAGTCTAAGTATGAATTTTACAAAGGGTAACGCAACATTACAACCTGTAAGAAACACATTATTATTAAAAGATGAAAATGGTAATATATCATACAATGATAGTTATTATATAGGGTACTTGCCTTATAAACCAGGTCCTAGTACAGCATTTCCTGGTGGGGAAGAACCAACAGATACAGCTTGGCCTCGTCCAAATTTAGAATGGAGAGTAGACCCTAATGACGAAATTCGTTTTGTAAATACTGAAGGTCAAACATATAAAATAATTGAGGTAGTATCTCCATCTAGAAACTTTGCTGAAACTGGGATAAATAAATTAAAAATAATACTTGACCGAGATATTTCTAATGGTGTTAATATTCAATTTTTCTTAATAAGAAGAAATGTATATTCTCCTAACACAGTCATAGTAAATGATTTATTCCCTTATGGTTCATTACCACAATTAACTAAATGGGTAGATTCTAAAAACACCGAAGTTTTAAACACAGGTAGTACAATTACAGACATGCCGTGGACAGGTACTTTCCCAGCGACTCAATCATACACTGAGAATGCTTCAGGTAGTTATATATCATATACACCACCTTTAAGAAAACAAGATAACACACCTTCAGGTTTCTTATTCCCAGAATATCCGATAGCTAAATTGGAAATTTCACCGGATGAAGTACTTCGTGACCTAAGGGATAAAAAACTAATAGAGTAACATATTTATAACATATAATAATAAACACAAATGGGATATTTAAATAATTCAGTCATAACAGTTGATGCTATCTTAACAACAAAAGGTAGAGAATTGTTAGCAGCTAACGATGGTTCTTTTAGAATTACACAATTTGCATTAGCAGATGATGAAATAGATTATACACTTTATAATCCAACACATGCCTCTGGTTCTGCATTCTATGGTGAAGCTATAGATGGAATGCCTCTATTAGAAGCATTTCCTCTTGAATCACAAATAATGAAGTATAAGTTAACAACATTACCAAGAGGTACTTCAAAACTCCCAGTATTAAATGTAGGATACTCAGCTATTACCTTACAACAAGGTGCTACTTTAGCTATTACTCCTCAAACGTTAAATTACTTAGGTAATGATCAAGTATTTGAAACTGCAGGATATTCAGCTACAATAGCTGATATTAGATTGTTAAATACATTTGAAGCAACAGGTATTAATACTGTAGCTGCTACAAATGCTAATATTAATTCTACAACAACTATTGGTACAAACGTTTCCTCAACAATTACAGGTACACAGATGTCATTAAGAGCAACAACTGTTAATACATTGTTCGGGTCTAATGCAACTTTAGTTAGTACATTAACAATAGTAGGATTAGATAGTGGGGCAAGAATAACAGTTCCAATTACAATAACTAAGTCAACAACATAATATATAAAACATGGGATTTAAAAGATTAGAAGCAGATGATTTTGTAGTAAGTGCACAGGCGCAAACTGCAACCTGTTGGACAAATAACGCACCTATTTTAGAAGCATACTTTACTCAATCAAACCAGGTAAATGGGGCATCAGGAGTTTATTATACAACGGTATTCAACGAAAACCCAACGGGTTCAAATTCACAAGCTCAATTTGAAATAGCCTATGGTAATGCACTTGGAGGTGGTTCTTTAGCTTATAATGAAAATGCTGCTCCTGGTGTTTCACCAGCTTCAACAATTTATGGTCAGTATAGAACATTAGTATTAGAAGATGAAAATTCTTCATTCATATTTGGAGGAGTTACTGGAAGTTCAATTTATGCTTTAAGTATAGAAAGAGCAAGATACAAACAATCACTATTCCCCGGTTCTATGAATCTAGTAGTAGGAGGACGTGTTGGTAATCCATCAGCAAACAATACCTTACAATTAACTGATAACTCAAACATGGTAAATATACCTACATATTATGGTACAACCAGAGCATATGAGGTAATTAGTGGTTCAAACGGATATGCTTATAATTCAGGTTCAGGAGGAAATGGGTATACAGCGGCAAATGGTTCATATGGTTTATTCTTACCAGATATTGGGACAATCCTTCTAAATGGTGACGCTTTAGATTTAAATAGTAACGAGGGGATAAACTTAAACACTGATACAGATTCAAATTCACCTGGTAATAATCCAGCAAGGTTATTTCAATCTCTTTTAACTGGATCACAATTCGGATTAAATTCTGAAGAAACAATCACTTCAGATTTTATATTTGTTAGAACTAGAAACAGTGAATTTAACTATTCAGAAAACCCATCATATATTTCAGGATCAACTGGTGAAGTTATTTATGATTATTTCATAAACAACCCACAAACATATATTACAACAGTAGGCATGTATAATGATAGTAATGAATTATTAGCAGTAGCAAAATTATCAAAACCTCTTAACAAAGATTTTACAAAAGAATCTTTAATTAGAGTTAAACTAGATTTCTAAAAATGGATGGCGGCGTACAAAACATTAAACTCACAAGATATAATTATCTCACCATTAGAGATAACTAAGGGCTTTACTTTTGAAGGAAACGCCCTGACTGCATCTGATGTGGGTATTGATCGTTTTTTAGGAAATAAATTTTCTAGCACTGTAACAGGATATGTAACAGAAATAACCGAATCTAGTGTATACTATTCGGCACAACAATTATATTATGCTAATTACATCTCTAGTAGTAATGGAGAAGTACAAATAGCTAACACACAATCTATAAACATTGATGGTACTACTACAGGTAGAATAGCATCAAATGCCTTTAATAATTACGAACAAACAGATTTATCACCAGAAAAATATTGGCCTACTAGTTCTTACTCTACATATACTAACGATGGGGGTAACTATGGTGAATCTAAATATGGTGAAAGTAATTATGGTTTAGTAGTATATGAACCATTTATTGGAGTACTTTCTGTACCCAAAGCAATGTTCGGTGATTATATTCAACCAAATTCATTAAAAATTACTACTGATAGTGGAAGTTATTTTGATGATGGTGAGGGTAGACTTCAAATGAATGTCCCAACCAGTTATAAAACAATAGTAGTAGGTAACGTCATATACGAACATGGTATGATAATATTTACTGGAGGTGATAGAAAAACTGGAACAGGAAACTTTTCTGAATATGGAGATTCAGAATATGGTGCTGGGTTTTATGGTGGAAGAACTGTAGGAAATAACGATGTTGAAAATTTTGTAAATACTGTTAATATAACTATGTCATTTTCATCCTCTTTTTCTATTTATGAGACGCAATACAAATGTACGTTAGGAGAAAGTGAATTTAATTATACATTAAATCCTACAACAATAACCGGATCAAGTAATGATGGGTCCGTATATCCTTATGTAACAGGGTCATATTTTTCCCCATATGTTACCACTGTAGGATTATATAATAATAATAATGATTTAGTAGCTATTGGCAAATTAGCACAACCGCTTCCAACCTCTAGAACTACTGACACAACAATTTTAGTAAATATTGACAGACAATAAAACTTTATATATTTATAACAAAATATTAAACCTTAATACCAATGGCAAATACTTTATCCAATAACGGAATACAAACCGGGCAAACAATTGAAGCACTACAGGTCTCACAATCCGTAGATGCCTTTACAGGAGCTGAAGCTTATGATATAAAACTATCAGGATCCTTAACACTTACAGGTTCTCTGTTTACAACAGGATCTGTAACATTCAAACAAGTAGAAGAAAATAAAACCGATACAGCATATGGTATTGTATTAATTGATCCAGATGGTTTGCTATACTCAGGAAGTAGTAGTGGATTATCAGGAGATAAAGGTGCAGACGGTGCTCAAGGTTCAACTGGGTTTGGTGATAAAGGTGAAAAAGGTGCAACAGGACAAAATGGTGAAAAAGGTGCTCAAGGTGCTTTAGGTAGTCTTGGCGAAAAAGGTGAAATAGGTGATAAAGGTGAAACTGGAACACAAGGTAATAATGGCGAAAAAGGTGAAATAGGTACCCAAGGAACCGATGGTGAAAAAGGCCAAATAGGTGATAAAGGTTCTCAAGGTGCTCAAGGTACAACTGGTACACTTGGTGAGAAAGGTGAAATTGGAACACAAGGATCAGATGGTACTGGTGAAAAAGGTGAATCTGGAGTAGGTGATAAAGGAGCCCAAGGTGAAACAGGTACAGGAAATACAGGAGAAAAAGGTGATAAAGGCCAAAGTGGTGGAAGTGGAGAAAAAGGTCAAACAGGTACACAAGGTACTAATGGCGAAAAAGGTGAATTTGGAACACAAGGTGAAACAGGCACACAAGGAACCGATGGTGAAAAAGGCCAAATTGGAGAAGGAGAAAAAGGTGAATTAGGAGAAAAAGGTGAAACTGGAACACAAGGTGAAACTGGTGAAAAAGGTGAAATTGGAGATAAAGGATCACAAGGTGAAATAGGAGCAGGAACACAAGGTGATAAAGGTGAAATAGGAGAAAAAGGAGAATTCGGTACTCAAGGTGAAACTGGAGAGAAAGGAGAAACTGGTACTCAAGGTGAAACTGGAGAAAAAGGTGAATTCGGAGATAAAGGAGAATTTGGTGATAAAGGAGTACAAGGTACAACTGGAACAGGTGAAAAAGGTGCTGCTGGTTCAGGTGGATCTATTTCTTATAATAATCAAATAACATACACAGCTAAAGAAGTTGCAAATGAACATACTTTATCGTTAACTACAACAGGTAATGTTTATGGTGGTTTATCTTGGTCACGTACATCAACAACCGTAACAATTACATCTACAGCTCACGGTTTAACAACGGGTGATTATGTTGTATTAAGAAACTTTAATGTTGATTATGTATATGCTGAAACTACAGTAACAAATGTAAATACATTTACAGTACAAGTAACCGATTCAGGTGGAGGAAGTGGTACACAAGGTGCTTATATACCCGCATGTAGAATTAGTAGTATTACAGGTACAACTGATATTACAGCAGCTACTATAGCAGCCCCAACAGTTGGTAATATTAGGATAAATAATTTCATGATATTTGGACAAGAACAAGCATCAGACTTGACACTAACAGTACCAACAGGGCTAACTAATGGAAATGGATTCCAAAATGATATATTTATTGCACCCTTACAATTTAACGCAAAAATCGTTGAATCTCCAGGAACAGCAGGTGGGTTAACAGTTGGTAGTACTTATTCAGTTGGTAGTAACCAAAACCAAATTATTTTAACTGGTATGACAAATGGTGAAAAAACAGTAGGTAACGTTATATTTTAAATAAATTTAAACTTAACAAACAAATAAAAAACAATTAGTCAATGGCTATACCACAATTAAATTTTGCATCTATAGATTTATCTAGTGCTAAAGTATATTCAACCTCATCTAATACTAATACATTCATTAGAGTTAGAGCAACATATGTAGCGAGTTCAAATACAGTAACTGTTACAGATGATGTAGCAAGTTATTTTGGTAGTGGTTCTATAGAAGTAGGGTACCGTTTACGATCTCCAAGTGAATTTTCATCCCCAGTAGTAATTACAAGTTGGGATGAACCTTCAAAAACCTTAACAGTAGCGGGGGGAGGTGGTTCTGCTCAAAACGGGACTAACCAACTAACATTTATATCATTACCCGCAGGAAAAATATTTGTTGAAAGTGCTTCATTTTCTAAACCAGGAGGTAATACAATAAATAAACCTTCAAGTTTTAATGATGTTACGGGTAGTTTAGATGCTAATTATGACTCAGATGAATTAGAATGGGGTGTAGCTGGACTTATGACATCTACAGCAAGCGCAAATACAGGATTACAAGGAAAATTTGGGCAATATATGTTAACTTCATTTGAAAGAAGAAATTCATCTACATCAGCTAATATATTTCTATCCGCAAGTGACACAATCCCTGCTTTTAAAGAAGAAGTAGGATATTCTTTAGGGAGTGAACAAGCACAAGCAGCTTTATTCTTATCAGAAAGATCAGGTAGTTTGATGACCATAGCAGGTAGTGATGATATTAATGGTAACCAATCATTGGGTTTATCAACATACCAAACAATAGTAGCTTCAACCTTAGCAGCATTAACATCAGGATCATCAGGAGCAGGTTTCCCATTTTCCGGTTCAGCAGAAATTACAGGTTCATTAGCAGTAACAGGTAGTTCAGAATTTACAATTCCAGTAGGGAATGAAGCTAATAATTTCTTTATAAAATCAGGATCTGCAGCAAACGATCCAAGAGTATTTAACGTAAACGGTGAAGGAACAATACAATTCTTTGCTCAAGATAATGCTTACACACCTACTGCTATATTAGGTGGTTTATACTTTACTTCAGCATCCGCTTACATAGGAATTGAATAAAAAATATTAATTTAAAAAATAGGTTTCATATTTATAGATGAGAACAATCTCAAAATTTAACAAATAAAAAAAAAACAAAAGTCAATGGCAACATGGAAAAAAGTAGTCGTATCCGGATCCGCGATATCGGCATTAAACAACGACGCTAACTATCTAGTAGATGGACAAGCAGGAGCAGAACTTACAGGTTCTTTTACTGGTTCATTTAAAGGAGATGGTAGTAATTTAACAGGGGTAGTAGCATCAAATGCTAATCCTTTAACAAACGGGGTAGGAATTCAAACATTTAGTTATGATGGCTCAGTTAACGGCGTAACAGTAGATGTAAACGTATCCGCATTAGATGGTAATGGTCTTTTTGTAAGTGCAGGTAACGAGCTTGTAGTTCAAGCTGAAGATACAACTATTGCAGTAGGTGCAAGTGGTATTAAAGTAGTTGAAGCTAACTTATCTGGAATCCCAAACAGTGCACTTACAAATGATAGTGTAACTATCGGTTCTACAAGTGTAGATTTAGGTACAACAGCAACTACAATCGCAGGTTTAACATTAACTGGAGCAGTAGTAACTGGTTCATTTAGTGGTTCATTTTCAGGAACAACAGATTTACCAGACCTAGTATCAGGTAATGGTTTATCAGGTGGTCCTTACGATGGAGCAGCAACAGCAACATTTGCAGTACAAGCAGATGGTTCAACTTTATCAGTAGGTGCTTCAGGAGTAAAAGTAGCAGATGCTGGAATTACAGCAACTCAAATTGCAACTTCAGTAGCAGGAGCAGGTTTAGCAGGTGGTGCGGGAACAGCATTATCAGTAAACGTAGATGATTCTTCAATTGAAATTTCTACAGATACTTTAAATGTTAAAGCATTAGGTATTACGGATGCAATGTTAGCAGGTTCAATTACTAATGCTAAATTAGTAAATGATAGTGTAATATTAGGTACTACAGAAGTAGATTTAGGTACAACAGCAGCTTCAATTGTAGGTTTAACTAGTTTAGAAGCAACTTCAATTACTGGTTCATTCAAAGGAGATGGTTCAGAAATAACTGGAATCGCTTCAACATTAAGTACTGCAGGGGAATCTGGAACTGGAACAGTAGCATTAAAAACACAAACATTAAGTATTTTAGCTGGAGAAGGTATCAATACCGTAGCTTCAGGTCAAGGTATTACTGTTAGTGGAGAAGATGCAAGTTCATCTAACAAAGGTATTGCTTCATTCTCAGATAGTAACTTTTCAGTTACAGCTGGAGATGTAACTTTTGCTAATGATATTTCAATCACACAAGATTTAGTAGTTGGAAGAAACTTAACAGTAGTAGGAACAGCAAGTTTCCAAAACGTTGAAGATTTAGACGTTAAGGATAGATTCATTAGAATGGCTTCTGGTTCAAATGCTCAAGGAGATGGTGGTATTGCAGTTCAACAAACAGGTCCTACAGATGCTGAAGCATTTGGTTGGGATTCAGGTGTTTCTCGTTGGGGTGTAACAGGTTCATTCGATGCATCACAAAACGTGATGGTACCAGACGCATTTATGGCATCTGTAATTGAAGGAGCAGCTAATGATCCAACTGCAGTAGTAGCTAAATATACTAAAAAGGGTAACCTTTTCGTAGCAGCTAATCAAGACATCTACATATACTCATAATTACTTAGGTAAAAATGAGTTTTAAAGTAGGATATATAGAAACAGGAATGGTAGATCTCAAAAGGGATCTACCATCCTTATCTATAGAAGAATTACATTTTTTACTTACTTTTATAGGTGAATCTGAATTTAAAGGTAAAGATATGCAAAGGGTAGTTACATTGACTCAAAAACTAGACACAATGTACCAAAATCAAATTGTAATAAACCAAGAACAAGAACAATTCAATTTAAAGAACATTATACGAAAACGTTAATTAAATTAAAAAAAAGTTATTATGGAAGAGTTATATACATTAGAAGGTTTAACCCTTAGGGAAATAAAAGCACTAAGAACAGGATTAAACTTCGTACAAATTACAGGGATGGATGCTTTATTTGTAGAGTACCCATAAAAAAAGATTGCAACACAAATTAAAGAAATAGAATCACACGAATTAGAAAAATCAGATGATATCGCCCCTCCTGTATTAGAATAAAATTTTAATATTTATAATCATATATTATAACTTATGGCGCAGTGGAAGGAAATCATCCTTAGTGGATCAGATGCAATTTTAAATTCTTTAACATCAGATAATGATGTTCTTATTAGTGGATCAACCCACTTATCACAATCTATATATGATACTAATGAAACTACAGGTACTTTAGGGCAAGTCCTAAGTTCTACTGTATCCGGCTCACAATGGGTAGATGCAAATTCAGGCCCACAAGGAGATAAAGGTACAGAAGGAGATAAGGGAGAAACTGGAACACAAGGTGAAACTGGTGAAAAAGGTACATTTGGTACACAAGGACAAACTGGAACACAAGGAACCGACGGTGACAAAGGTCAATTAGGTGATAAAGGTGAAAAAGGCCAAACAGGTACACAAGGTACTAATGGCGAAAAAGGAGAATTTGGTGATAAAGGTACCCAAGGTACAACTGGTGGTCAAGGTCCCGTAGGTGGACAAGGTGAAACTGGTGAAAAAGGAGAACTTGGTACACAAGGGGAAACTGGTGAAAAAGGAGAACTTGGTACTCAAGGTGAAACAGGTGAGAAAGGTGATTTAGGTGCTCAAGGAACAGATGGTTCATTTGGTGGTGCTACTTTCGATTATACATTTTCTACAGATACAGCAGGAGGAAACGACCCAGGCCAAGGTATAGTTGAATTAAATTCATCAACACAAAATACATCAGATGAAATGTATATTGATGCTACCGACGATAATGGTACAAGTATTAATTCATTTCTATCATCAATTAAGGCTGTAGCTTCAACTATAAAAGGACACGTTCGTATATCTAACAGAACCGACGCAACACAATTTTTACTGTTTCAAATAACGGAATTAACCGTTCAAAACACAGACCAATGGTGGGTAATTGACATAACAAATCAAGCATCTTCAACAAACTCTCCATTTACAAATACAGAAGATATTATTGTATCTTTTCTAGTAACAGGTGATGTAGGTGAAAAAGGAGAAACAGGATTAACTGGTGAAAAAGGCCAAATAGGTGATAAAGGTGAAACTGGTACCCAAGGTGAAACAGGAACACAAGGTACAAATGGTACTCAAGGTGAAACAGGAACACAAGGTGAAACTGGTGAAAAAGGTGATTTAGGTGCTCAAGGAACAGATGGAGCACAAGGTAGAGAAGGAGTTCAAGGAACTGATGGTGATAAAGGCCAATTAGGAGATAAAGGTGAATTTGGTACTCAAGGTACAATTGGCGAAAAAGGTCAATTAGGTACGCAAGGTGAAACTGGTGCAACTGGTGAAAAAGGAGAATTTGGAGACAAGGGAGAATTTGGAACACAAGGCCAAACAGGAACACAAGGAACAGATGGTGAAAAAGGTCAAATAGGAGATAAAGGTCAATTAGGAGATAAAGGTGAGTTTGGAACACAAGGTGAAACTGGTGAGAAAGGTACATTTGGTGCACAAGGTGAAACTGGTGAAAAAGGAGAATTTGGTGAAAAAGGCCAAACAGGAACACAAGGAACAGATGGTGAAAAAGGTCAAATAGGAGATAAAGGTCAATTAGGAGATAAAGGTGAGTTTGGAACACAAGGTGAAACTGGTGAGAAAGGTACATTTGGTGCACAAGGTGAAACTGGTGAAAAAGGAGAATTTGGTGAAAAAGGCCAAACAGGAACACAAGGAATAGATGGTACCCAAGGACAAACAGGTACACAAGGAACTGACGGAGAAAAAGGCCAAATAGGAGATAAAGGTGAATTCGGTGAAAAAGGTCAATTAGGTGCCCAAGGAACAGATGGAGAGAAAGGTCAATTAGGAGAAAAAGGTGAATTAGGTACGCAAGGTGAAACTGGTACTCAAGGAACAGATGGAGAGAAAGGCACAATAGGTGAAAAAGGAGAGTTCGGAACACAAGGGCAAACTGGAACACAAGGAACGGATGGTGAAAAAGGTGGATTCGGTGAAAAAGGTGAATTCGGTACTCAAGGTGAAACTGGTACTCAAGGAACAGATGGTGACAAAGGCCAAATAGGAGATAAAGGTGAATTCGGTACTCAAGGTGAAACTGGAACTCAAGGAACGGATGGTGAAAAAGGCCAATTAGGAGATAAAGGGGATATTGGTACCCAGGGCGCAATAGGTGAAAAAGGAGAGTTCGGAACACAGGGACAAACTGGAACACAAGGAACGGATGGTGATAAAGGTCAATTAGGTGAGAAAGGTGAGTTTGGAGAAAAGGGTACTATTGGTACTCAAGGAACAGACGGTGAAAAAGGTCAAATAGGAGATAAAGGTGAATTCGGTACTCAAGGTGAAACTGGAACACAAGGAACGGATGGTGATAAAGGTCAATTAGGTACTCAAGGTGAAACTGGTGCTCAAGGAACAGATGGAGAGAAAGGCCAAATAGGTGATAAAGGTGAATTCGGTACTCAAGGCCAAACAGGAACACAAGGTACAACGGGTGAAAAAGGCCAATTAGGTACGCAAGGTACAGATGGAACTCAAGGTGAAACCGGTACACAAGGTACTAATGGTGAGAAAGGTCAATTCGGTGAAAAAGGTCAAATTGGAACACAAGGAACTGACGGAGAAAAAGGTGAATTTGGTACTCAAGGTGAAACTGGTGAAAAAGGTCAAATAGGTGATAAAGGTGAATTCGGTACTC
>TARA_R110002072_G_scaffold249159_1_pt1 | contig 14938 bp, 13 predicted proteins | sample TARA_R110002072 | Tara Oceans TARA_R110002072 (sample SAMEA4397118) | marine metagenome | biome: Polar Biome; feature: [SRF] surface water layer (ENVO:00010504); material: water (ENVO:00002006), including particulate matter (ENVO:01000060) such as... | depth 5 m | reverse complement strand
TGGTTTTATTGCGCATATGGATACAAGTCCAGATTTTACAGGCAACAATGTAAAACCACAAATTGTTGAAAATTACGATGGGAAAGACATCATTTTGAATGCAGCAAAAAACATTGTTTTATCTCCAGATTATTTTGATGATTTACTGCAATACAAAGGTCAGACTTTAATTACCACTGATGGAACTACGCTTTTAGGTGCAGATGATAAAGCTGGCATTACAGAAATTGTTTCTGCTATGGAACATTTAATTGAGCATCCAGAAATTAAACACGGAAAAATTAGAATTTGTTTTACGCCAGATGAAGAAGTTGGCAAAGGAGCACATTTATTTGATGTCGAAAAATTTGGTGCAGAATGGGCATATACTATGGATGGAAGCCAAATTGGCGAATTAGAATATGAAAATTTTAATGCAGCAAGTACAATTGTTACCATTACAGGAAAAATTGTGCATCCAGGATATGCCAAAGGAAAAATGATTAATTCCTTATTGATTGCTAATGAATATATAGCTGCAGTTCCTGCTGAAGAAGTTCCAGAAAAAACAACCGATTACGAAGGTTTTTTTCATTTACATGATGTAAAAGGAAATGTAGAAAAAACTGTTTTAGAATATATTATTAGAGATCATGATTTAGATATATTCGAAAAACGAAAGTATTTAATGCAAAAAATTGCCTTTGATATGAATGAAGAATTGGGACAAGATTTAATTTCTTTAGAAATTAAAAATCAATATTTTAATATGAAGGAAAAAATAGTTCCTGTAATGCATATTGTAGATATTGTTGAAGAAGTGATGAAAGATATTGGCATACAACCTTTAATTAAACCAATTAGAGGTGGCACAGATGGTTCGCAACTTTCTTACAAAGGTTTGCCTTGCCCAAATATTTTTGCTGGCGGACACAATTTCCATGGACGTTTTGAATATGTTCCTGTAGAATCTATGCTAAAAGCGACAGAGGTAATTGTAGGAATTGCAAGTAAAGTTGCTGAAAAATATATATAAAGGGTTTCTAAATAAAAAAAATCTCCAAAAATTTCTTTTTGAAGATTTAGTATTGGTAATAAAATTATACAATATAGTTTCTTTATGACTAAACATCCCCCGAAATTCATCATTAGAAGACTATGAAACAAATTTAAATCAAAATTTATAGTATGTAAAGTACTTTAAGATAATTCAGGGTTTTTCCCTTTTACGTTCAGGTAAAACGCCTTTATAAAAGCAAAGTCTTTTTCCTTGTCATCAGTTGTATAATAAGGTTCAGAAATTTTAAGTTTTTTATTTTCAAAATCTAAAGTTGCCATGACAATTGGCACATTTGCACCTTTTGCAATATAATAAAAACCAGTTTTCCAGTCAGCTACTTTTTTTCTAGTTCCTTCTGGAGATAATGCTAGCCTGAAAACTTCCTTTTTATGAAAGATTTCTACAATAGCATCTACCAAATTATTGGTTTTACTTCTATCTACTGGAGTACCTCCTAAAATCTTAAAGAAATAACCAAAAGGCCATTTAAAAAGTGATTTTTTACCCACAAAATTAATCATAATTCCAGAACTCATTCTTGCTAAAATTGAGATGGGAAAATCTAACCAACTTGTATGAGGAGCAGCAATAACAACGTATTTTTTAGGTTCTCTAGGAAAATCACCATCCAACTTCCAACCTAAAACAGTAAATAAGATAAAACTTGCAAATTTTTTCATTCTTTATTTTAATCGATACACAAAATTAAGCATTTAATTATGGACGTATTAAAAATAGATTAGCAATTTATGATGCATCGTTTCTAGATAAAATAATCTAGCAATGTTACAAAAGCAAATACTTCTGCTTTTACATAGAATTTTCTTGTTATTTTTATGACTACTAATAAGCAAATTTTCAAAAATCAATGACAGCATTAATTACCTACTTTATAATCGCATTAGTTTTTAGTTTGATTGGTTTTTTTATAGGAAAACTCATCTCAAAATTAAACTTCGAAAAAGAGAAAATAAGTTTAGAAAAAGAAAAATCTACTTTAGAAGAACGTGCTGCTTTATTGCAACAATCTAAAGATATGGTTGAAGATAATTTTATAGAATTGCAAAAAGAGGTAAAAAAACAACAATTAGATAAAGAAAACTTAATCACTTTAAATACACGTCAAGATTCAGAAAACAAAAATCTACAACTAAAGTTAGAGGAGCACAAAAAAGAAGTTGAACAACTTCAAGATAAGTTTAGCAAAGAGTTTGAGAATTTAGCGAATAAAATCTTAGAAGAAAAATCTAATAAATTCACACTTCAAAATAAAGAAAACTTAAAAATTATTTTAAATCCGCTTCAAGAAAAAATTAAGGTTTTTGAAGATAAAGTAGATAAAACTCATAAAGAAAGTATCGATTATCATGCAGCTTTACGTCAGCAAATATTGGGTTTAAAAGAATTGAATCAGCAAATGAGCAAAGAAACGTTGAACCTAACCAAAGCTCTAAAAGGCGATAACAAAATGCAAGGGAATTGGGGCGAATTGGTTTTAGAACGCGTTTTAGAGAAGTCGGGTTTAGAGAAAGATAGAGAGTATTTTGTACAGCAAAGCTTTACGACTGATGATGGAAAAAGAGTATTGCCAGATGTTGTAATTCATTTGCCAGATCATAAAAAAATGGTTGTAGATTCTAAAGTTTCTTTAGTGGCTTATGAACGTTTTATCAATGAAGAAGATGAAGTTTTAAAAGAACAATTTTTAAAAGAACATATTATATCGCTTAAAAAACATATTGAGCAATTATCAGATAAAAAATACGAAGATTTATATCAAATAGAATCTCCAGATTTTGTGTTGCTTTTTATCCCAATAGAACCTGCTTTTGCAGTCGCTTTAAATTCGGATAATCATTTGTATAATAAAGCTTTTGAGAAAAATATAGTTATTGTAACTCCCTCAACGTTATTAGCCACCTTAAGAACCATAGATTCTATGTGGAATAATGAAAAACAACAAAGAAATGCGTTAGAAATAGCAAAACAAGCTGGTGCTTTATATGATAAATTTCAAGGTTTATTAACAGATTTAGTAAGTATTGGCAAACGAATTGACGATAGTAAAAAAGAATATTCTAATGCTATGAATAAGTTATTTGATGGACGAGGAAACTTAATAAATAGTGTCGAAAAGCTAAAGAAAATGGGTGCTAAAGCAAAAAAAGCAATCCCAGAGAAAATTATTGAAAGAGCAAAAAGAGAAAATTAGATTTACAATACGTTAAAAATTAGATAAATATCTGTTTTATGTTTTATTTTTTTTAAATTTATCGTTATCAACTTAAATTTTAAAAGTCATGGGGAAAGACGAAAAAAGTATTAACAAAAAAAGTGTAAACAAAGATGGAGTTACTGAAAATGTTATTGGTGCTCAAAACATTGAATCTAGAGAAAAAAAAATGCTAGAATTTTATGGTAAAGACATTTTAATTGGAAAAGACATTGATGAAGTCAAGAAAATATCAGAAAGTCATGAGTCTTTACAAAGTAGACTATTAAATAAAATAATGAAATAATCTTTTTTTTATTATTCTTTATCGTAAAAATCCCTAATAATTAAAATCCTTTAAAAAGAAATTTTTAAGGGATTTTTTTATTGACAGCAATTCATTTAAAATTAGTATTGAAATTCTATGAACAAAACCTAGTTAAAAATAGTATTGACAAATAGTGATTTTAACTACTAAATGAATTTGTTTGCTAATGAGTTAAGAATTATTTTGATTGAATTCATACAAAACTGCCTTCTCTTATATCTTTGTACTACAAATCAAAAAAACGACAATTATGGGGACAATTGACAAGAACAAGAACGAAGATAAAAAAGACGAGTTATATAAAGATATTGAAACTGATGGCGTTACTAAAAATGTTGCTGGTGAACAAACCATACAAACTGAAGAAACAAAGATTTTAAAATCTGATGATAAAAGTGATGGTAGAGAAGTTTTGATTGGTAAAAAGTTAGAAGAAGTTGAAAAAGTAGAAGAAGATCACGAATCTTTACAAAGAAGAATCTTGAATAAATTGATGAAATAAAACCAAAATATTATGGCAGAAAAATCAAAGCGAATTAGTGCTGAAAATACAACAAAAGGAAATTCAGGAGATGTACACGAAAGAGGTTTACATCCTTTAAAAGGAACCGTCAAAAAAGACGAGTATAAAGATAAAGACAGTAGCAAAGAGAGGTTAAAAGGTGAAGATAAAGAAAAATTAGAAGATCAGGTACATAGTGCTACTGACAATTCTGATAAGCGAGTTGCTGATAAAATTCAGAACACGTAGTAATTTTTATAAAGTAAGTATATACTTATAAATATTTATTTTTTACTTAAAAACTATTTATTAACATTAATACATATTATTATGAATAAGGACACAAACGAAGGAACTTGGAAAAAAATTAAAGGTGAGTTTAAAGAAACTTACGGGAAAATTGCCAATGACAAGTCTGCAGAAGCAGAAGGAAAAAAAGACAAAATGTTTGGAGAAATCCAAGAAAAATATGGTAAAACCAAAGATGAAATTGCAGAAGCAGTTAAAAATTGGTAATATTTTTTAATTTTTAAAATATGAAAAGCATTCAATAATTAATTATTGAATGCTTTTTTTTTATTTTATAATTTCTTTTAATTTTTTTACTAAACTCCCCACTGTTAAACCTTGCACTATTATAGAGAACACAACAACTACATACGTAATAACCAAAAATAAATCTCTATGCATATCAGAGGTTAATCCTAAAGCTAAAGCAATAGAAATCCCACCTCTTAAGCCACCCCAAGTCATAATTAAATTGGTTTTCGGTACAAAATCTAACTTCTTTTTAAAGATATTTATGGGCAGAAATAACGATATATATCTACAAGCTAAGACCACAGGAATCGCAATTAGGCCAGCTATAACAAACTTACCTTCAAAAACTAATAATAACATTTCCATACCAATTAAAACGAATAAAATGGCGTTTAATAGAATGTCTAATAATTCCCAAAACTTATCTACATATTTTTCTGTATTTTCCGACATTGTAGCAGATCTCACAGTATCATTCCCAATAATTAAACCAGCTGTTACTATTGCCAAAGGTGCAGATAAATGTAATTTATGAGCAATTACAGTTCCACCCATCACAACCGCTAATGTTATAATTACTTCAATATCATAATCATCAATTGTTTTTAATAATCTGTAAGAAACCCAACCTAATAAAGCCCCTAAAGCAATTCCTCCTAAAACTTCTTGTCCAAATAGTTGAAAAACATCAGCTGCAGTGGTATTTTCTACGCCCGATTTTGCAATTTGAAAGATGGTTAAAAACACCACAACTCCTACTCCATCATTAAATAAAGATTCACCTACAATCTTTGTTTCTAACTTTTTAGGAACATTGGCTTTTTTTAAGATTCCTAAAACTGCTATAGGATCTGTGGGCGATATTAAAGCACCAAATAGTAGACAGTATATAAAATTAACTTCAAAATTTAAAAGCTGTAAGATGAAAAACATGGCAATTCCTACCAAAAAAGTTGACGTTAAAACACCCAATGTAGAAAATAATAATATTGGCCAACGTTGAATTTTAAGTTGCTCAAAATTAGTATGCAAAGCACCCGCAAATAAAAGGAAACTTAACATCTCATCTAATAAAATTGTTTTAAAATCGATGCTAGAAATAATACTTTTTTCAATATCTAACAAAGTAGAATCAAACACACTAATTAGTAAAATAATTAAGGTAAAAACAATGGTAATAATCATCAACCCAATAGTGTTGGGCATTTTTAGAAAACGAACATTAATATATCCAAAAATTGCAGATAAAAATATAAGTATCGTCGCAATTAAATAAGCATCCATAAGTTTTAATTTATTTTTAAAAGTACAAAAAAAGCATCAAGATTTAATTTGATGCTTTTAAATTTATATTATTTTAAGACAATTTGTCTTTTACATTACAAATAATCTGCGAGAACCCATCATATCTGCAACTCTATCACCAATTTCGTGTAAAGCTTCTTCATTATCTGCGTTTTGTAAAGCTTCATCAATAAAATCAACAACAGCTTTCATATCAGATACTTTTAAACCTCTAGTTGTAATTGCAGGTGTTCCAATTCTAATTCCTGAGGTTACAAAAGGAGATTTATCATCAAAAGGAACCATGTTTTTATTCACAGTAATATCTGCTTTTCCTAATGCAATTTCTGCATCCTTTCCAGAGATATTTTTATTTCTTAAATCGATTAACATACAATGGTTGTCTGTTCCTCCAGAAATAATATCATAACCTTTAGCAACAAATTCTTTTGCCATTGCTGCAGCATTTTCTTTCACTTGAATTTGATATTCTAAAAACTCATCAGTTAAAGCCTCACCAAAAGCAACCGCTTTTGCAGCAATAACGTGCTCTAATGGTCCACCTTGATTTCCAGGAAAAACAGCAGAGTTTATCAACGTAGACATCATTTTTGGTTTTCCAGATTTTAAAGTTTCTCCAAACGGATTTTCAAAATCTTTACCAATCATAATAATTCCACCTCTTGGTCCACGCAACGTTTTGTGAGTGGTAGACGTTACAATATGACAATGAGGTAATGGATCGTTTAATATTCCTTTAGCAATTAAACCAGCTGGATGAGAAATATCTGCCATTAAAATAGCACCAACAGAATCAGCAATTTTTCTAAAACGTTCAAAATCTATATCTCTAGAATATGCAGAAGCCCCAGCAATGATTAATTTTGGTTGTTCTTTGGTAGCAGTTTCTTGAATTTTATCGTAATTTAAAACACCCGTTTCTTTTTCAACACCATAAAAAACAGGGTTGTATAATTTACCAGAGAAATTTACAGGCGAACCATGAGTTAAATGTCCTCCATGAGATAAATCGAATCCTAAAATTTTATCTCCAGGTTTTAAACAAGCAAAAAATACAGCTGTATTTGCTTGAGAACCAGAATGTGGCTGTACATTTACATATTCAGCACCAAACAATTCTTTGGCTCTATCAATGGCAATTTGCTCTACAATATCTACAATTTCACAACCTCCATAATAACGCTTTCCAGGATACCCTTCAGCATATTTGTTGGTTAAAATAGAACCTTGTGCTTGCATTACTTGATCACTTACAAAGTTTTCTGAAGCGATTAATTCCAAACCATTTAATTGTCTTTCTTTCTCTTCCTGAATCAGGTCAAAAATTTGATTATCTATTTGCATTCTTGGTATAATTTATTAAAAAATCAAAATTAATTAAAATCACCTTGTAAATGAAGACTTTTTATTGTTGTTTTCAACAAGTTATCAATAATTATAGATAATAGATTAAAGTAATCTTAAAATTACATTTTTCATGAAATAATAGTTTTAAAATGATAAAAAATTATGTAGGTTTGGAGAACTAAAAAAAATCAGACGAATGATCATAACAGCAAACAATCCGAAAAGAAAATCTTGGTTAAAAGTAAAAGAAAATTCAGATTTTCCGATTCAAAATATTCCTTTTGGCGTTTTTATTACCAGAGATGATATTATTACAATTGGAAGTAGAATTGGAGATTTCGCCATTGATTTAGGCGCATTTCATCAATTAGGGTATTTTGAAGGGATTCCTTTAACAGACGATATCTTTTTACAAGATAACTTAAATGATTTTATTGCTGATGGTAGAAAAACATGGAGATTAGTACGTAATAGAATTGCTGAAGTTTTTGATGTTACCAATGGTTCTTTAAGAGACAATGCCAACCATAAAGATAAAGTTATCTTTAGAATGGACGAAGTAGAAATGCTGTTACCAGTTGCTGTTGGTGATTATACAGATTTCTATTCAAGTAAAGAACATGCCACAAATGTAGGATCTTTATTCAGAGATCCAGAGAATGCCTTATTACCAAACTGGTTACACATTCCTGTAGGATATCATGGAAGAAGTTCATCTATCGTGCCTTCTGGAACACCAATTAGAAGACCTTATGGACAAACAAAACCTGCTGAAGGTAGCAACACTCCAGGATTTGGACCTTCAAAATTATTAGATTTTGAATTAGAAATGGCTTTTATTACCACTGATGCTAATGTATTAGGAGATAGAATTCCTATTGAAGAAACAGAAGAATATATTTTTGGTTTGGTGCAATTTAACGACTGGTCAGCAAGAGACATTCAAGCTTGGGAATATGTGCCTTTAGGGCCGTTTTTAGGAAAAAGCTTTGCTTCTACTATTTCTCCTTGGATTGTTACTTTAGATGCTTTAGAGCCTTTTAGAACCGAAAACCCGAAACAAGTGATTGAGCCTTTACCGTATTTAAAGCAAGAAGGAAAAGGAAGTTACGATATTAAATTGCAAGTAGGCATTAAACCAGAAGATGGTGAAGAAACGATTGTTGCAAAATCGAATTTTAAATATATGTATTGGACCATGGCTCAGCAATTGGCACACCACACCGTAAATGGGTGTCCAGTAGAAGCTGGAGATATGATGGGTTCTGGAACTATTTCTGGCCCAACAAAAGACAGTTATGGTTCTATGTTAGAGTTGACTTGGAAAGGTCAAAACCCAGTAACATTAAAAGACGGTACAACTCGTAAATTTATCAATGATAATGATACTGTAATTATGCGTGCACATTGTAAAAATGATAAAGTTCGAATTGGTTTTGGTGAATGTGTTGGTAAGATTTTACCTGCAAAATAAAAGGCAATACTTTTAGATATTTTAAAACCAAAACTTATATAGTTTTGGTTTTTTTTATGCCTTGTTTTTCTATGCTCATTTTTATTAAAAACCACTAAAAAATATTAATTATATTTACGGGATAACAATAACATAATAAGTGGTATATCACGTCAATTTTACGGAATATATTTACTAAAAGTTACTGTATAGCCAGTTGGTAATAATTTTGATCAAAATCTCAGATAAACAATGAATAAAGAACGAGTTATATTCTTTTGTAAAAGAGACTTATCAGCAGGGGATAATTTATTACTAGCTGAAAAAATATTAGACAACTATCATGAAAAAAAATCTTTTGACATTAATGATATTCTAGAATTATATAGCATTAAACTCTTTTTTGACAATAATATTTATTTAAACAAATGGGATAAATACGAAATAGCTAATTATAAAAAAACGGTTAAACTAATATGGAGTACTATATCTCAATTTTTCGTTAGTTTAGAATATGATAAATTAATCTACGAAATCAACACTTTAGAATTTGATTATCGCACCATTTTCTGGTGTATAATAGAGAGTTTAAATACTTATAAAAATATATCTAAGATAACATTCGAAAAAATTCTTATTAACAAAAATGTTTATATAATCGATATACTATCCAATAAAAGAATTGTTTCATGGTTCGACCTAGAAATAAAAAATTATCTTTTACAATACTCTAATACAACAGAGTTATTGTTAACAGAGTATGAAGAAAAGCATACAAGAGAAAGGTCTAGGCTATTTTTTCCAAAATCATTAAAACAGAATGACATAGAAGGAATAATTTCTAAATATTTAGATAACTCTAATGCAAATACAAATTATGTTGACTTAATTATTAATTCAAAACTATCAAATAACTTTAGAGTTTCTGATAAAATAAGATTAAAAGCCATAAAACTAAGTGAAAAAATAAAAACGCTTTTTTTTGAAAATAAAAACGGAGTAATACAAAATTACAGAAATGAGATTGGATTAATCGAAAATCAAGTATCTCCATTAGTGAAAACCAGAAATAATGGTCATTTCAAAATCACTTATAGCTTAGATTATCTTGATGGTCAAAAAGATCATATTTCAATGTTTCACAATTTTAGTTCTCTCTTTAAATATACCGATTCTCAAAGAAGAATTTCTTTAATATATAAAGCTAGTGAAGCCGATTCATTAGAATTTTTAGGACTCAAATCCAAACACACATACCCTAAAGGAAGACAATTTTTAGAAAAAGATTTTATATCTAATATGCAAATTATGATTTATTCATGTTACTTAAAATCAATAGAATTAAATTTAGAAAGCATAATAGATAGTTTTGTGAAAAACCAATTAATTAAAAATTTAAATCTTCAAAATCTAAAACTTAATTTCCCAAGTTTAGAGTCCTCTAACTTAGAAAAAGTAAGGATGATAGCTCCTGAACTTGAATATTTGTTTAAACAATACAATTCATTCGTAAACGACGGATTAATTGAACATGAGCTTCTCCAAATTAGTTCATCTCCAATAAGAATAAAAGATATTCCAAGCTTGTCTTTTAAAAAATATGTTTATGGGACAGAGAATCCTGAATTTTTAAAAATTAGAAATCTTTTTTTTTCAAAACAATCATTTCTTTACTACGTTGAGCCTTTCAAAAATAAGTACAATAATTTATATCAACTATTAATTAATGAAAAGGTAAATTATAACTTATTCAAAGATTACCAAAAAGGAGAGATTGACAAATTGATTAAAGAAGAATATTTAGAAATTAATTCTAATAATATTATCTTAATAAAAAATATTCTTCCTATCTATCTAATTGGTGAAATTTATTACAATGAAGTAATAAATTATAATTATTATATTACAGATATACAAGTAGTGATTGATAAGTTAGTAGAAAATGAAGTCCTTTGCCTCGGCAATACGTTACTTTCTAAACAAGAATCTGATTATTTTAACTACTACTTGAATAAATCAATGTTTACGAATAGTTTAGATTTAAGGAATAAATATGTTCACGGGACTAACGGAGATTCAGACGAAGAACATGGATATGCATATAACAAATTACTTAAACTACTAATTCTTGTATTAATAAAAATTGAAAATGAATTAACGACAAACATGTACTAACATCGTATAAAAAATAATGCGTAGTTTAGTATTTAAAGAAAGAACAGTGCTTTTTTGCTATTTCTGATTTTCTGTTGGAAATTCCTCGATTAAAAAATTGCAATTATCTATAACACAAAAGCGTTATAACACATTATCACTCTGTGCTCTCCATAAATAGATTGACTAAAAATTAAACATAATGAAATATCCAATTCATTTTATTATTAATCTCTTTATAATAGCATGCATCGTCAGTTGTAAAAAAGAGGGTGTAAAACCTACTGAGTTGATTGTTGAAAATAAAGATGTTATTCAACCTAAAGCAACAATAATTACAGGTACATCAGATGATCCAAAAGCATTTAAACATTTAAATTTCCTTTATTTACAGGTACCTAAAAAAGAACTAAAATTAGAAAATTTTAAAGTACCCAATCATCTAGATTCTATTTATTTTAAGACCGAAGATCTACTTGAATCTCAATATATTGAAATACTTGCGTTTGGAAATAAAAAAGTGTATCAACTTCCTATTTTTATCACTCCTGGAGACAGCATACATATCAACATAAAAAATGAAGCGTTAGCTGTAGTTGGAACGCATAAAAGTCATTATCAATTCTATAAAGATATTGATCTGAATGAGTATCCGTTATTTAGCAATGACCTATTGCAATACAAAAATAGCTGTTGGGAAATTTTTCAAAAAAGAGAGCGTTTGTTGGAAGACTTTATTTTAAAAAACCCTGACATTAGCCAAGATTTTATTGAAAAAACCCGTTCTAGAATTCAATTTGAATATTACTCTAGAATCCTACGTTTAACCATTGACAAATCTGGACGTGCAATAGCCCTTGATGCAAATCATTTTGAACAAGTATCTCATCAATATGGCATAGAAACTTCCTTAAAATTTTCCGAATCTTACTTTGGAAACCTTTCTTTTGAATTGTTGAATGATCCCAAAGTAGTAAAGACTAAAAACTATTTAGGTATTCTTAGAAGTTATGTACACTTAAACCAAAATTTAACGGACTCTTATGCACCATCTCAATTTTTAATAGAAAAGAACATATTTTTAAATGAATTTAGTAACAAAGCACAAGAAGGTGGCCTTGCCAATACTATTCTTACCTACATTCAAGTAAGCCCTTTTAGAAATAGCAATAACATTAAAGAAGCTATTAAAGAGTTTAAAGTGCTATTCCCTAATTCAAATTATATCATAAAAATAGATGAATTAGCAGAAAATATTGAATTGTTAAATAAGCTACCTCCTAAGGAAGTTCTTGAGGAGAAATTACTTACTATAAAAGGAGATACCATCTCGTTTAATGATATGCTTATACAAACTGACAAGAAAATTAGGGTGATCGATTTCTGGGCAAGTTGGTGTGGTCCTTGCATAACTGATATTAAAATTGGAGGAAAAAATAAAGCTTTGTTTGCTAAAGATTACCTTTTAGATTGGGTGTATATATCCATAGACACAGATGTAGTAAAATGGCAACAAAAAGCTGTAGAGTTAAAAAAATATGGAACTTTAAAGAATCAATATCTTTTGCTAGATCCTATAAACTCAGCACTAAAAGAGAAATTTGAACTTAACACTATACCAAGGTATGTTATTATTGATAAAAATGGATATTTAGTGAATGATAAAGCCCCAAAACCTACGGAATATAATAGTTTTATTAGCGCTTTAAATGATATTAAGAATCATTAAAAAAGTGCTATAACCTATTAAAACCAAGCAATTTTATAACTATTTGTTTATAAAATTACTCTTCAACAAGCATCTTAAAACTAAGCATTGTAAAAAGAATACTGCCTAAAAAACACCCATTAATTTTCGAAAAGATAAAGATTTGAGAAAAAAAACAGTGCTTTTCTCCCCTACTTTTCGTTTAGTTTCCTCCTAGATTCCTTCGAGAATTCTTCGTAAAAAGCCCGTTTTTACAAGGGAAACCCGAAGAATCCTCGAAGGAAACACGAACAAAACCCTTAGGAATCAAAATGATGGAAGGTTAAAAATCCGTGTTTTACAATTTTTAAAACTGATTTATTTTCTTATATTAGCATAGATAACACATTAAAAAACAAGCACATGGCAACAATGAATCAAGGTATTTTGGGTGGTTTTTCTGGGAAAATTGGTACTGTAGTTGGTAGTTCTTGGCGAGGTAAAAATGTACTAAGATCTGCACCCTCTGTATCTACCAAACCTGCAAGTGCTGCGCAACAAAAACAACGAGATAAATTTAAAGGTGTTTCACAGTTTTTAACCCCCATAAAAGAAATTCTTATGGAAACCTTTGGTGCTTCTGTAGGCTCAAAATCGCCTTTTAACAATGCCATGTCTTACCACATGAAAGAAGCTGTACAACAAACAACGGTTGGTTTTCAATTAGAATATGCTAAAGTATTAATAGGAAAAGGCGGTTTATGTGGCTTTGAAAATCCTGTTGTACAAGTGCTCCCTACACATCGTCTACAAGTTTCTTGGGATGATAATAGCACACAAGGCCTAGCCTACCCCACTGATGCTTTTTTAATAGTAGCATACGCACCTGCTTCACAACGTTTTAAGTATGCTATGGGAGAAAGTCAGCGAGAAACGAAACAAGGTGTCCTTAGTTTTGAGGAGTCTTTTTATGGCGAAACCGTACACCTATGGACCACCTTTCACAATACAAAATTAGCCCTATCTGCAACCAGTAAATATTTAGGTTCTTTTGTAATTTAATAGCGGTTATCAGGTAATATGAAATGTAGGAATTTAGAATACATGAACATTCTTAAAAGAAGGCAATGCCTTCAGATACTTGAAAACCAAAACTTGTATCGTTTTGTTTTTTATGTCTTGTTTTTCTATTCTCATTTTTATAAAAAACACTAAAAAAAATTAATTATATTTACAGGATAACAATAACATAAAAAGTAGGATATCCCGTTAATTTTATGGGATAGGTGTACTAAAATTTACTATATAACGAGTTGTACACAATATCTGAAAAACCAAACTGAATGAAGAAAAAACTACAAATATTTGTATCATCCACATTTACCGATTTGATACTAGAAAGACAATCTGCTGTAGAGGCAATTTTGAGAGCTGGAAATATTCCTGCTGGAATGGAACTTTTTTCTGCAGGTAATAAAAGTCAATTGGATACTATTAAACGTTGGATTGATGAATCAGATATTTATGTAATAATTTTAGGAGGTAGATATGGCTCATTAGAACCAGAATCGGGATTATCATATACAGAAATTGAATATAATTATGCTGTAGAAATAGGTAAGCCGTTTTTTGCATTAGTACTAGATGATAAATTTATAGAAGATAAAGTAAAATCTGAAGGTCAAAAAGTTCTAGAACTTGATAATCAAAAAAAATACAAAGATTTCAGGAAGAGTGTTATGTCAAAAATATGCCGAATTTGTACAAATGAAAGTGATATTAAATTAGCAATTTTGGAGTCTATAATTGATATTCAAAATGAGTATGATTTGTTTGGATGGATAAAAGGAGATGAAATCCCAGACAATTCTGTAATACTTAATGAGCTTGAAATTTTGAGAAAAGAACGAGATGAACTACAACAAAAAGTAATTTCATTAGAAACTTTGACAAAAAGAAAGAGTCAAAATGACAATATTGGAGATTACAGTTATGATGAGATTTATGAAGTTTTAAACTCAAAAAAACTAATATTACCTGCTAGTTTAAATTCTAAAGAAGAAGATTCAAAATATACATTATTAGAACTTTTTTTAGCTTACCAGAGTTCGCTTACTAACGGAGTTACTTCATATATGGCCAGTGAAAGCTATAGATACGTAACTAGAAATATAGTACCTACATTACTGAATTTTGGTTTAGTTCAGAGAGAGAAAGCCAAAAGTCCAACTTCAAGAACTGAATATGACAAATTTTTCATATCGGCTTTAGGTAATAAATTTTTATCACGATATCAAATTAAGAAGCTGAAAAAATAATACTGTGTACAACAAAGAACTGAGTTAAAAAACAAACATTTTCTTCCTTAAAT
>TARA_R110002072_G_scaffold4384_13_pt1 | contig 14948 bp, 12 predicted proteins | sample TARA_R110002072 | Tara Oceans TARA_R110002072 (sample SAMEA4397118) | marine metagenome | biome: Polar Biome; feature: [SRF] surface water layer (ENVO:00010504); material: water (ENVO:00002006), including particulate matter (ENVO:01000060) such as... | depth 5 m | reverse complement strand
ACAATATGCCTCATAGGAGCTACCAAGGTACAAAAAAATGAGTTTCAAAAGTTAAGTGTTAAACCCTGTGTTAAAAATAGCGTCTAAATGTAACATTTACTTTAGATTTGATTCAAACTTTAAACCAATTGCAGTAACTATGAAAAAACTATTCACAATTTCCTGTCTTTTATTTTCTGCTTTATTGACGGCACAGAATTTTTCAGGTCAAGCTACTTATCAGTCTAAAACCAATGTAGATATGGATTTTGGAGGTCGTGAAATGACAGATCAAATGCGAAAACAAATCGCAGATATGATGAAAAGCGCCCTTGAAAAAACCTATATTTTGAATTTCAACAAAGAGGAATCTTCCTTTAAAGAAGAAGAAAAGCTGGCTGCACCCGGTGCCGGTGGCGGAATGATGATGATGATGGGGAATTTTACAGCCGGAACACAATATAAAAACACCAAAGAAAATATTTATTTACAAGAGCAAGAGTTTTTTGGAAAACAGTTTTTAATCTCAGACACGCTTCCCAAGCTGGAGTGGACACTCGTTAATGAATCCAAACAAATTGGTCAATATGTTGCTTTTAAAGCCACTGCCATCAAAAAGCTTGGAGATACAGATTGGCAATCGATGCGAAGAAGAAACAGAAATACAGACGATGAGAAAAAAGAGGCGGAAGTAAAAAATGATTCAACTGAGGTTGATATTATGGACGAAATTGAAATTCCCAAAGAAATTGAAATCGTTGCCTGGTACACACCACAAATACCGGTTTCCCAAGGACCCGGAGAGTATTATGGTTTACCCGGTTTGATTTTAGAAATTCAAGCTGATCGCACTTCCATTTTGTGTTCAAAAATTGTTCTAAACCCCAAAGAAACTATTGAAATCACCAAACCTTCAAAAGGCCAAAAAGTATCCCAAGAAGAATACCAAAAAATTGTGAAAGAAAAAGTCGAAGAAATGCAGGAAATGTATGGTGGAGGCCGCCGAGGAGGTGGAGGAAGTTTTAGAATTGGAGGTTAATTGTATTGAAATAAGTTTAATTTTTACAAAAGCCCAGTAAAATTCTCCCCACTTTTATAATTAACTAACTCCTTTTTAAATGAAAAGCATCCTTACTTTTTTATTTGTTTCAATTTTTATTTCTCTATCATTTCAAACGAAAGCTCAAAGCGTAAAACTCACAGGCACTGTAAAAGACAGTCTGGGCAACCCACTGGAAATGGCCAGTATCATTGCCAAAGTAAAAGAAACAGCAGCGATTGAAAGTTATGCCATTACCAACGATGCAGGAAAATACCAACTCTTTTTAGCTTTAAATGAAACTTACACATTGGAGACCGGTTATTTGGGTTTTGAAACTCAATCTTTTGAAGTAACTGTTGGAGAAGACCGAGCAGATATCATTAGAGACATTACGCTAAAATCTGCTGCAGATGAACTCGCCGGTGTCGAAATCGTTTATGAAATGCCTGTAACCATCAAAGGAGATACCATTGTTTACAACACAGATGCCTTTGTAACAGGAAATGAAAAAAAACTGGGTGATGTTATAAAAGCACTTCCGGGCCTTGAACTTAATGAAGATGGCGAAATTGAAGTTGATGGTAAAGTCGTTCAAAAGGTGATGGTAGAGGGTAAAGACTTTTTTGATGGCGATTCAAAACTCGCTACAAAAAATATCCCTGCTGATGCGGTTAGTAAAGTGGAAGTGTTACGCAATTACAACGAAGTGGGACAGTTGAGGGGAGTGACTAACACTCAGGACCAAGTAGCGATTAACATTCGGTTAAAAGAGGGGAAGACCAATTTTTGGTTTGGCGAAGTCACTGCAGGAGCGGGCTATGGTGAAGAGTTCAGGTACCTTGCAAATCCCAAACTGTTTTATTACAGCCCCGATTACAGTATCAACATCATCACAAATTTCAACAATACCGGTGATGTGCCTTTTACTTTTAGAGATTATTTCAATTTTACAGGAGGTTTTAGAAACTTCAATCAGGGTGGAGGCACGCGATTCAATATCAACGACAGTGGTCTTGGTTTTGCAGTAACCCAAAACAACCGGGCCAACGATATTGAAGCCGAGTTTGTCGCCGGAAACTTCAGTTATAAAGCTTCAGAAAAATTAGATATAAGTGGCTTTGCGATTCTTTCAGACAACCGCACCAACTTTGTGACTAATACTGTGCGTAGCTTTGTGACAACCGGTGAAGTTGAAAATAGTTCAAGTGTGAGCGACCAAAGAAATCAATTGGGTATGTTGAAATTGAGTTCGGTTTACAAACCCAATTTGCGCTTTCAACTCGATTATGATGTGTTGGCAAAGCTTTCCAGACAAACTGAGTTCACCAATCAACTTTCCAGTTTTGGAGGCATTGATAACAACATTTTTGAAGACAAAGAGAACAATCCGTTTTCCATAAATCAAAATGTGAACGCCTATTACACCTTGAACGACAAAAATATATTTGCCGGTCAAATGCAACATTTGTGGCAGGATGAAGACCCGTTTTACAATGCGGTGCTTGATTTTTTACCGTTTTCGGGAATTTTAGATGCCGATGAAAATCAAAGTAATTTTGATATCAACCAAGACAAAAGGGTTAAGACCAACAAACTGGACGCCAAAGTTGACCATTACTACATTCTCAATAATAAAAGCAACCTCAATTTCACTTTAGGAACAACACAAAGTCGCCAAAGATTCAACACATCTATTTTTCAGATTCTTGACAATGGCACCAATCTTAACTTTGATGAAAGCCCCGAAATTGATGGCGAAATTTTCCCTTTAGGTAATGATGTGACCTACCATTTTAGTGATATTTTCCTTGGAGCAAAATACAAATTTATCACCGGGAAATTTACCTTCACTCCCGGAGTTACACTTCACAATTATGACTTAAAAACAGAACAATTGGGAAGCGCAACCAGTCAAAACGAGTGGCGGGTATTGCCCGATTTTTTTGCTATTGCGCAGTTAAAACGCAGTGAAAGTATACGCTTTAATTATGCGATGACAGCAGAATATACAGATGTGAACAACTACGCCGAAGGTTTTGTTTTTAACAACTACAACCGTTTGTTTAGAGGAAACAGAAATCTTGAAAACTCACTGGCAAACAGTTTTAACCTGACTTACTTTAGTTTTAATATGTTCAATTATACCAATGTAACCGGAAGCCTGAATTACACACGAAGAATTGAAGGAATTAAAAACAACACGCAAATTGTAGCTATCAACCAAGTTTCTTCACCCATTAATATAGATAGTAATTTTGCAGATGAAACATTTTCTGCTTTCGGAAGTTTTAGTAAACGCATAAAAAAAATGCAGTATAGTTTAAACGGAAACTTTAGCTGGAGTAGTTATAATAACATTATCAATGAAAACGTGACTAACTCTGAAAGTTTTACCCAAAATTACCGCACCAGTGCCCGAAGCAACTTTAAAGAATTTCCCAATTTTGAAGTGGGTTATAATTTAATTATCAATGAGTATGACAACGGCGGGGTTTCCTCACAGTTTTTTACCCACAGGCCTTTTGCCAATATCGAGTTTAATTTTTTGAAAGACTTCACTTTTAAGGCAGACTGGAGTTATTATGATTACAGTAACAAGGACAACACTATTCAAAACAACTACTCCTTTTTATCAGCCGATTTGTACTATCAGAAAAAGGACAGCAAATGGGAGTACAGGATTCAAGCCACTAATCTTCTGGATGTGCAAACCATTAACCAAGACAGTTTTAATGAATCCTTTAGCACCACTTCTTTTTACAGTGTAATGCCAAGGATAGTGATGTTGACGGTGAAGTATGATCTTTAGTATGTAGTGGTGAGAGGTTAGCGGTGAGTTCTGAATTATGTTTTCTGCGAAACCTGTCTGCCGATAGGCAGGTCTGCGGGAGATAAACAACAGTCATTAAAATAGTATGACAAAATAAAAAGCCTGCTGAGAAATTATACTTAGCAGGCTTTTTTAATTGAATTAATCCGTGTGAATCTGCATAATCAGCGTCATCAGCGGGCTATTCATTTTAAAACCCAAAGGCCTCCCTCACCTTTTCCACCATATCCAGTTTTTCCCAAGTGAAAAGTTCGACTTCAATTTCTTTTCTACCGGAATAGGGGCTTTCAAATACTTTGGTGATGGTTTGCGGCTCGCGGCCCATATGACCGTAAGCTGCTGTTTCGCTGTAAATGGGGTTGCGCAGTTTTAATCTTGATTCAATTGCAGCGGGGCGCATATCAAAAAGCTTCATGACTTTTTCTGCAATTTCGCCATCGGTTAGGTTGAGTGTTGATGAGCCATAGGTATTCACATAAATGGAAGTGGGTTCAACCACACCAATGGCATAGCTCACCTGCACTAAAACCTCTTCAGCAACACCGGCAGCAACCAGGTTTTTAGCAACATGTCTGGCAGCATAAGCGGCACTGCGGTCCACTTTGCTGGGGTCTTTTCCTGAAAAAGCACCACCACCGTGAGCGCCTTTACCGCCATAGGTATCCACGATGATTTTTCTTCCGGTTAAACCGGTATCACCGTGAGGGCCACCAATCACAAATTTTCCGGTAGGATTGATGTGGTAAACAATTTCATCATTAAACAATTCCTGAACATAGTCAGGCAACTGTGCTTTTACTCTTGGAATTAAAATATTGATGATGTCGCTTTTAATTTTGGCAAGCATTTTTTCGTCTTCATCAAAATCATCGTGCTGTGTGGAGACCACTATCGCTACAATTTTTTGTGGTACATTGTCATCGCTGTATTCTATGGTTACCTGACTTTTGGAGTCGGGACGTAAATATGGAATTTCTTTTTCCTCTCGGCGTAAAGCAGCAAGTTCTATCAATATTTTATGTGAAATATCCAATGCCAAAGGCATAAAGTTAGCCGTTTCTGAAGTGGCATAACCAAACATCATCCCCTGGTCGCCGGCACCCTGTTCTTCTTTGTTTTCACGGTCCACACCTTGATTGATATCTTGAGATTGTTCGTGAATTAATGAAATCACCCCACACGAATCCCCGCTAAATTGATAAGCCCCTTTGGTGTATCCAATTTTGTTGACCACATCGCGAGCAATTTGTTGTACATCGAGGTACGTATTGCTTTTTACCTCTCCTGCAAGAACTACTTGCCCGGTAGTAACAAGTGTTTCACAAGCCACTTTTGAAGCTGGGTCAAAAGCCAAAAAGTTATCTAAAAGAGCATCACTAATTTGATCTGCTACTTTATCGGGGTGACCTTCAGAAACACTTTCTGAGGTAAATAAATAAGCCATATTTTGATTTTAAAAGTTATTAAAAGTAAGAAAAATATTTGACGTAAAAAGCAGGGCAGACATACACTGTTTTAGCATTTTATACCATTCTTGATTTGGTATCTCATCTGTGATGAGGTTCTGAAAGTTTCCAAAATAAATTCAGAATATAGTTCAGAACAATCCCTGAAATTAATTCAAGGTAAAGAGGTTGCAATCAGTCAAATTTTTCCTCAAATTTACTGACAAAAGTAAGTATTATAAAACAATAATAAAATTGATGGGATTTATTTTATGAAAGAACTTTTTAAAACTATTAATTCTCTTATTTTTACCCATACATTTCTCCAAATAGATTTATTAATAACACACACTATCAACAAAGTTTTAAAAATAACAGTTAACTCACAAAATTATAAATTGATAAGGCATTGTTTTGTCTTTTTTATAGCGATTATATCTACTGCTGTTTTTAGTCAAGAAGACAAACACATAACTCTTGAAGCCGATTATTTTTACGGAACCATTCTGGAGCACAATCCCGATATTGGTCATTTAATTACCCACCACCCCGAAGGTTTTGTATTGCAGTATAACATTAAAACCTTTGGTGAGAAAGAATGGGAGCGCAGGCATAATTATCCTGATTGGGGCTTTACCTTTGCATTTCAAAATATGAAAAACCCAACCCTGGGGGAACTTTATGGGCTTTACAGTCATATAAGCTGGTATTTTTTAAAGCGTAATTTAAGACTTACCGTAAGTCAGGGAATCGCTTATGCAACCAATCCCTATGACAGTGAAACCAACTTTAGAAACAATGCCTTTGGAACCTCTTTATTGAGTGCTACCGTTTTAAAACTTAATTATCACCGCCCAAATATTTGGAAAGGTTTTGGTCTTCAAAGTGGTATTTCTTTATTTCATTATTCTAACGGAAATTTCAAAGCGCCCAATACCAGTACCAATACTTTTGCGCTTAATTTGGGTGTAAACTACCAACTTGATACTGAATTTGAACCCGAATATATCCCCCGAGGTGAAAGGGAAAAATTTTTGGAGCCCATTAGGTTCAATCTCGCTCTTAGGACCGGAATCAATGAAAGCGATGTGATTGGCTTGGGGCAGCATCCTTTTTTTGTTATTTCAGCGTTTGCAGATAAACGATTGAGTAAAAGCAGTAGTGTCACCTTAGGGTCTGAACTTTTCGTATCTTACTTTTTAAAAGATTTAATTGAATACCGGGCCATTGCATTTCCCGAATTTGATTACTCGGGTGATGAAGACTTTAAGCGTTTGGGTCTTTTTGTGGGATATGAATTGCGCATCAATAAGTTAGCTCCCTTTGTAAATTTAGGACATTATATATATTATCCATATGATTTTGAGGGAAGAACTTACAACAGGTTGGGGATTAAAAGGTATTTTGGGGAGAATGAACAGCTATTTGGAATTATAAGTGTTAAATCACACGCTGCAAAAGCCGAATCGATTGAATTTGGAATGGGGTTTAGGTTTTAACTAGAAAGTCATAGATTGGAGGTCCTTTGGAATTTGGTGCTTGAATATTTTTATTTAATATGAATACTGTTTTTAGATATTTGTTTTTGTTTTTTATTTTCATCGCTTGTGATTCAGACTCAGCATGGGATTGTGTCAAAGCTGCGGGGGCGATTACTCAGGAAGAAATTGTGCTGGAAAGTTTTGAAAAGCTCGACGTGCGACATCGTGTACAACTCATAGTTAAACAAGGGGAGGAGCAAAAGGTGGTTTTAGAAACCGGAGAGAATTTGAGAGGAAAGATTACCCTGAAAGTAACAAATGGTGAGTTGCGCATTGAAAATGAAAACAATTGTAATCTGGTGCGCGATTATGAGATTACTAAAGTGTATGTGACCTCGCCAAACATCAATCAAATAAGAAATGGCTCCGGCTTGTCGGTTTTGAGTGAGGGTGTTTTGGGATTTCCCTCACTTGCTTTACTTTCAGAAGATACAGGTGTAGAAGGTGATATACACACGGTGGGGGATTTTGAATTGCAACTGGATGTTGAGAGTCTTAATATTGTTGCAAACGGCAAATCCAATTTTTTTATTTCCGGTCAAGCCGAAAGTGCTTCAATTGGTTTTTATGGGGGTGATGGACGTTTTGAGGGGCAAAATTTTATCATTCAAAATTTGACAATCTTTCATCGCAGTAGTAATAAGATGATTGTGAATCCACAAGAGTCTATTTCAGGCGAAATTCGCGGTGTAGGGGATGTGATTTCATTGAATGAGCCGCCAGTGGTGGAGGTGGAGGCCTTTTATACGGGGAGGTTAATTTTTCAATAAGTATATATAAAATCGTTAAAAGATTATTATAAAACACAAAAAACGCCTTTTCTTTAGAAGAGGCGTTTTTGCAATATATTTTTATACTCCCCCTCTTTTGGAGGGGGTTGGGTCACTTACGCTTCAAAGCTTCAGTGACGGATTAAGGAGAGTTTACATCATCCCCGGCATACCGCCGCCCATTCCGGGAGGCATGCCTCCTCCGGCATTTTCTTCTTTAATGTCTGTCAATGCACATTCAGTTGTTAAAATCATTCCGGCAACTGATGCTGCATTTTCCAGAGCGATGCGAGTTACCTTCTTAGGGTCGATGATTCCTGCTTTTAACATATCAACATAAGTATCTGTCTTCGCATCAAAACCGAAGTTTTTCTTGCCTTCCAGTACTTTTGCAATGACTACAGAGCCTTCACCCCCAGCATTTTCAACAATGGTGCGTAATGGTGACTCGATTGCTTTTGCTACAATTTGAACACCTGTGGTTTCGTCAAGATTTTCTGTAGTTAATTTTTGCAATACTGAAATCGCTCTTACTAAAGCAACACCACCACCGGCAACAATTCCTTCTTCAACAGCAGCTCTGGTCGCGTTAAGGGCATCATCCACACGGTCTTTTTTCTCTTTCATTTCCACTTCACTGGCTGCTCCTACATAGAGAACTGCAACACCTCCGGCTAATTTAGCCAAACGCTCCTGAAGTTTCTCACGGTCATAATCACTGGTAGTGGATTCTATTTGAGCCTTAATTTCATTTACTCTTGCTTTGATGGCGTTTTTATCACCGGCACCATTTACAATCGTTGTATTGTCTTTGTCCATTGTGATGGTTTCGGCAGTACCCAGCATATCGATGGTTGCATTTTCAAGAGTGAAGCCTCTTTCCTCAGAAATTACAGTACCTCCGGTCAAAACGGCAATATCTTCAAGCATTGCTTTTCTGCGGTCACCAAATCCGGGTGCTTTTACAGCAGCAATTTTTAAAGAGCCTCTTAGTTTATTAACTACTAGAGTTGCTAGTGCTTCTCCATCAACATCTTCAGCAATGATAAGGAGTGATTTTCCTTGTTGCGCTACAGGTTCTAAAACCGGAAGCAAATCTTTCATAGAAGAAATTTTCTTATCATAAATAAGGATCATTGGGTTTTCTAATTCTGCATTCATTTTTTCAGAATTAGTTACAAAATAAGGGGAGAGGTATCCTCTGTCAAACTGCATTCCTTCTACAACATCAACATAAGTGTCTGTTCCTTTGGCTTCTTCAACAGTGATGACGCCTTCTTTGCCCACTTTACCAAAAGCTTTTGCTATTAAATCACCAATTATATCATCATTATTTGCAGAAATAGAAGCAACTTGCTTGATCATTTCTGAAGAATTACCCACTTTAGTGGTTTGCTTTTCAAGGTCTTTAACAATAGCTTCTACGGCTTTGTCGATACCGCGTTTTAAATCCATTGGATTGGCTCCTGCTGCCACGTTTTTTAGACCTTCCTTTACGATGGCTTGTGCTAAAACTGTAGCTGTTGTAGTACCGTCACCGGCAAGGTCGTTTGTTTTTGAGGCAACTTCTTTTACCATTTGAGCGCCCATATTCTCTAAAGCGTCTTCCAGTTCAATTTCTTTTGCAACGGTAACACCGTCTTTTGTGACTTGTGGTGCACCAAAGGATTTGCTGATGATTACATTTCTTCCTTTAGGGCCTAATGTTACTTTTACTGCGTTAGCTAATGCATCAACACCGCGTTTCAATCCGTCGCGGGCTTCAATGTCATATTTTATATCTTTTGCCATGATTTGTTTCAGGTTTAAAGTTTAAAGTTTTATGTTATTTTGAATTATTAGATTTCTTCCTATGCGGGAACAATTGCAAGGATATCATCCTCACGCATAATGAGATAATCAGTGCCTTCCAGTTTTAATTCGGTTCCGGCATATTTTCCATAAAGAACGGTATCGCCTACCTTAACGGTCATTTTGTGATCTTTTTTTCCGGCTCCAACGGCAACTACTTTGCCGTTTTGTGGTTTTTCTTTTGCAGAGTCAGGTATGTAGATACCTGATGCGGTTTTAGTTTCGGCCTCTTGTGGCTGAACTACAACGCGGTCTGATAAAGGTTGAATTTTTAATGCCATATAATTTGAATTTTTAATTAGTTATTACAGCTGTTACTTGGCAGAAATTATGCCATTGGTATGGCAACTGACAGAATGAAATAAAAAATGCCAGCTTGTCATAAGCCGGCAAAAAAAAAATTCCGCTTAAGCGGAATTTTAAATTCTGTATTGTGATTATTTATTCAGCAGGTGTTTCTTGAACTGGTGTTAACGGAAGTGGGTTAGTTCTTTCAGTTGCATCCAGAGCTCTTGATTCTGGAACGCCTGCACCACTCATAATTGAAATGTTTGATAATAAAATCAATGCTAAAAGTAACACTGCCAGTGTCCAGGTACTTTTATCAAGAAAATCGGTTGTTTTTTGAACACCGCCCAATTGCTGAGTGCCACCACCACCAAAAGAAGATGAAAGCCCGCCACCTTTTGGGTTTTGAACCATAATCACTACGACCAGTAAAAAGGCTACCAGCACGATTAAAATTAAAAAAACTGTGAACGTACTCATGAATATGTATTTAATTGTTTTGTTGTAATTTTTCTATTGCCCGAATTTGGTCTGCAAAGAAACCACTTTTTTCGGGATTTTTCAAAATTAATATTTTATATGCTTGAATCGCTTTTTTATAGTTGTTTTGTTGTAAATAAACTTTGGCCAGGGTTTCAGTCATAAGGTGGTTACTGGGCTTTGAGAGCGGTTTTTCAGTGTCTTCTTTAGTGTCTGAAAGTGATGGTTTTATTTTTGGACTTTCTTGAATGAACTTGTCAATTAATCGAAACTTATCCTCTTTTTCATTTTCAGTTTCTTCAGAGTTGTTGTTTCTATTGATTGGCTTCACTCTTGTGAGTTTTAACCATTCCTCAAATGAATGTTTGTCATTTTTTGAAAAAGGAAGGGGTTTGTGAACTTCAAGTATTTCTTCAATTGCTTTTTCTTGCGTTGTTTTTTCTTTTTTACGTTCAAATAGATTGGGGTTTAAAATTGCTTCTGCTTTTTCAATTTCATTTTTGTCTATTTCTTCAACCGCTTCTTTTTGAAGAACAGGTTGTTGTGAAAAATGTTCTGAAGTTATAAAATCAAAAAGTACAGTGCGGTCTGAAGTATAAGCAGCAGTTTTTTTTAGTTCCTGATTGTATAAATAACTGTTTTCCTTTTTAAGAAGATTTAAATAGATTGCTCTTGCGGGTTGAAAATAGGGAAAATTACTGATAATTTCTTCAAGTTGCACTTTTGTGTTGTCGGAAAATATTTCAGGGTTTTGAAGTAAATATGTGATTTCCTCTTTATTCAAATTATTACCATTTTGCCAGCGTGGCGTTAAAAATGTCCTGGGTAATTCGTTCATAAATCACAGCAATGGCTTCATCGCGCTGTGATCCTGTAAGTTGAGCAGAACCTCCATAGTCAAAGTAAAAAGTAAAACGTTGTTCCAAATCGTTTCCTTCATTTTTAGTATCAAAAAATCGCACATTCACTGCAATTGTCAAACGGTTTTGTGCGGCTGTATTTTGTGCCGTAGCTGTAATGGGTGCTATATAATATTGTACAATTTCACCCTCATAAATCAAATCGGCATTTTGGTTTGTAAGATCAAGTCGCGTCTGGTTTACTATTATATCTTGAAGGGTTTGCGTAAATAATCGATCTATTCCCGGTTCAACAATGGGGGCGTTGTTTCTAAAAAAATTAACCTGAAATGTTTTTATGTTGGGTAATTCTGAGACCCCGGTAAAAGAATAATAACCACAGCTTTGAATGCTAAGGGCTACAATTACCAGTATAATGAGATAATGATTCTTTTTCATTTTTTACAGTCCAAATTGTTTGATTTTTCGGTAAAGGGTGCGCTCAGAAAGACCCAACTCATCAGCAGCTGCTTTTCTTTTTCCCTGATTTTTTTCCAATGCTTTTTTAATTAACTCTAGTTCTTTATCCTTAATAGAAAGGGTTTCTTCTTCTTCTATTTCTTCGGCAAAATAATATTTGTCTTTTGCTTCTTCTTGATTAGCTGCGTTTCTTACGTCAAGAATTTCAACATCATTTTGAGCGTTGTTATCATCAATAATATCAGTTAATTCTTCAAAGGAATCCTCTTCCTGTGGGGTATATATTTTTTTGATTAATCCGGAATGTTCTTTTTGTACGTTTTCAACATTTCCGGTTTTTAATAACTCTAGAGTGAGTTTTTTTAAATCATTTACATCACGCTGCATGTCAAAAAGCACTTTATAGAGTATTTCCCTTTCTGAGCCAAAATCGCTTTCAGATTTTCTGGAACCCACAACTGCCGGAAGATTGCGACCCATATCGGGCAAATAATTTTTTAGCGTGTTTGGCGTGATTTCCCGGTTTTGTTCTAAAACGGAAATTTGTTCAGCCACATTGCGCAGTTGTCTAATGTTTCCGCTCCAGCGATACTTCAAAAGTAAATTGGTGGCTTCGTCATTTAACCTGATGGTGGGCATTTTGTATTTCTGTGCAAAATCGGCTGCAAATTTTCTAAATAACAGATGGATGTCTTCTTCGCGTTCACGCAGTGGTGGCAGGTGAATGTCAACTGTGCTGAGACGATAAAATAAATCTTCTCTAAACTTGCCATCGTTGATGGCATCTGCCATTTTTACGTTGGTAGCAGCTACAATGCGCACATTTGTTTTTTGTGTTTTTGAGGAGCCCACTTTTAAAAACTCACCGTTTTCCAAAACTCTTAGCAATCGCACTTGCGTGGGAAGTGGAAGTTCTCCCACTTCATCCAGAAAAATAGTTCCCCCGTCAGCTACTTCAAAATAGCCACTTCGGGTTTGGGTGGCTCCTGTAAAAGATCCTTTTTCGTGTCCAAAGAGTTCACTGTCAATAGTGCCTTCAGGAATGGCACCACAGTTTACAGCAATGTATTTCCCGTGCTTTCTGTGGGAGAGGGAATGGATTATTTTTGGGATGCTTTCCTTTCCCACACCACTTTCACCCGTTACCAATACTGAAATATCAGTAGGCGCCACCTGAATGGCTTTTTCAATGGCACGGTTGAGTTTTTCATTGTTGCCAATGATTCCAAAACGTTGTTTTATTGCTTGTACTGATTCCATATTCCTCCCCCAACCCCTCCCAAGGAGGGGCTTTTTAATTATTTTGACTTAATTCAACTGCCTCTCCAATCAAAGTTGCTGAGGTACAATCTGTTATTTTTACCATTACAAAATCACCAATGTTGTAGTTTTCTTTTGGGAAAACTACCACGGTGTTTTGTGGGATTCTTCCACTCCATTGGTTTTCGTCCCTTTTAGAGGTTTTTTCGATAAGCACTTCTAGGGTTTTGCCAACAAAATGTTGTGTGCGGTAAGCACTGTGTTTTTGTTGTAGCTCCACAATTTCCTGCAGGCGTCTTTTTTTGGTTGCTTCAGGCACGTCGTCTTCCAGTTTTCTGGCAGCCATTGTGCCTGGGCGTTCAGAATACATAAACATAAACCCAAAATCATATTTTACATACTCCATCAAACTCAAGGTGTCTTGATGGTCTTCTTCAGTTTCAGTTGGAAACCCCGAAATCATATCTTGAGAGATGCCACAATCCGGCATCCTGCTTTTTATGTTATCAATCAACTGCATATATTCCTCACGGGTATGCTGGCGGTTCATTTCTTTTAAAATGCGGGTGCTTCCGCTTTGAACGGGCAGGTGGATGTAGTTGCAAATATTTTGGTATTTGGCCATCGTTTCAATAACATCCATTGTAAAATCCTGCGGATTTGAGGTGGAGAACCGAATACGCATTTTGGGTTGTGCTTCCGCTACAAGCGATAGTAGTCCTGCAAAATTGGTTGCCGTGGCTTTTTGCATTTCACTGGCTTTGTCAAAATCTTTTTTGAGTCCGCCGCCATACCATAAATAACTATCCACATTTTGACCCAATAATGTAATTTCTTTAAACCCTTTTTGAGCAAGGTCATTGACTTCTTCTAAAATACTTTGCGGATCACGACTGCGTTCACGCCCTCTGGTGAAGGGCACTACACAAAATGTGCACATATTGTCACAGCCTCTGGTGATAGAGACAAAAGCGGTTACACCATTGCTTTGCAAGCGCACGGGTGAAATATCGCCATAGGTTTCATCTTTTGAAAGAATCACATTGACGGCGTTTCTTCCTTCTTCTACTTCGCTAAGGAGATTTGGTAAATCTTTATAAGCATCCGGCCCTACGACGAGATCAACGATTTTTTCTTCTTCGAGAAACTTGCTTTTTAGACGTTCTGCCATACAGCCCAGCACGCCCACTTTCATACCGGGGTTGGTGGTTTTTTTTACGGCATTGTATTTTTCAAGGCGCTTTCTTACGGTTTGTTCAGCTTTATCGCGAATGGAGCAGGTGTTGACTAAAACCAAATCTGCTTCTTCAAGATGGTTGGTGGTATTGTAACCGTTTTCAGATAAAATGGAAGCAACGATTTCGCTATCGCTAAAATTCATCTGACAACCATAACTTTCAATAAAAAGCTTTTTAGTATTGCCCACAATTTTTTCTAAATCGAGCTGTGTTCCTTGTTTATTTTCTTCAATTATTTTCTCCATAAATTGTCCTATAGCTACAAACGTGCAAAGATACAATTTTTAGGGGATTTGTGACAAATTGGCAGAAAATATTTGAAATTTTTAAGAGGTTTTAGAGCTTAGATTTTTAGGGAATTAGTTTCGTATTAAAAAAATCCTATACTTTTGCATTTCTCGCAAAGATGAGAATCTTGAAAATAATAAGTGCAAAGTAGTATTATATTGGAATTATTTTCGAGGTAGTTTGTAACTTTTAAAATAGGAGACTCCCGCCTTCGCGGGAGTATGGATATGGCAAAAAATTTAGTAATCGTTGAGTCACCGGCAAAAGCAAAAACCATTGAGAAATTTTTAGGAAAAGATTTTAAGGTGGAATCCAGTTTTGGCCACATAGCCGATTTGCCTTCCAAGGAGTTGGCAGTGGATGTGGAGGGAGATTTTAAACCAAAATATATTGTACCTCGCGATAAAAAGGCACTCGTAAAAAACCTGAAATCTCTTGCAGACAAAGCAGAAACTGTCTGGCTAGCAAGTGATGAGGATCGTGAAGGAGAAGCGATTGCTTGGCACCTTGCAGAAGAGTTAGATTTGGATGAAGCCAAGACAAAACGCATTGTTTTTCACGAAATCACTAAAACAGCCATTTTAAAAGCGATTGAAAACCCTAGAAAAATTAACTAC
>TARA_R110002072_G_scaffold72980_2_pt1 | contig 14987 bp, 8 predicted proteins | sample TARA_R110002072 | Tara Oceans TARA_R110002072 (sample SAMEA4397118) | marine metagenome | biome: Polar Biome; feature: [SRF] surface water layer (ENVO:00010504); material: water (ENVO:00002006), including particulate matter (ENVO:01000060) such as... | depth 5 m | reverse complement strand
TGCTATACATAAGTAGTATGCTACGTCGCGATCTTCCTCTAAATTGTAGTACCATTGTTCAGAAAGTTTATCTACTGAAATCAAGCCAACCGAACGTATTTTTTGAACTTCTGATGGCTTTGTGAGGTTACCTACAAGTGGCTCCGTGTGATCGAATACATTCAGATAGTGAACAGCATAATAGATATTCTTGTTGATCATGTCAAAGTATTTCTTTATTGGTATCTCGCCTATTGTCTTCTCAATTGCTGGATTTGACAAGATTGTGAAGTTCTTGAACAGCCCAGACCTTGCATACTGCTGTAGTATACCAAAGATTGCTCTCTCTTGTAACCTAACATCACCTATTAGTAGGTCAACGTCAGGCTTGATGTAAAAGATCTCTATCTCTCTGTCTCTTATCTGCTGTAGTATCGCTAACGTGTAGTTTGCTGAGAAGGATGATCCGCAAAGGAACACCTGAACCCTGTTCTGAATTGTCTGTAACGTCTTATATGATGAGAGCTTGGGTGCCTTCTCCTCACAATCTTCTGCTTTATCTACTCTCGGCAAATCTCTCGTGTATTTAGTGTTCCCTCTTCCCTCCGAGAACAAAAAACAATTATATTCTTTATGATCCTCAAAGTGAGAAACCACATTGCACCCTGCATCACCTATTCCTATCAGTGATATCATAGCTTTAACTCCTTCAAATCTCCGTAGTTCTTTCCTGCTTTCACATTTACTCTGAACGAACCAAGTTTGTTGTTTTGGAACACCTCCTTCAACTCCAGTATAAGATATCTATCTTCTTCGTGTATGTCAAGGACAATTTCATCATGAACAATGAAAGATACCTTTGACTTTGTGTTCTCAAGCATCTTATCAAGTTCTACTGCGCGATCAATTGTAAGATCTGCTGTCGTGCTCTGGATAATATAGTTGAAAGCTCTTCGCTGATCAACCTTAATCTTTCTCTTGAACGTTGTCTCAACACGATCACCATAAAAGTAATCACCAGTCACACGATCCCTGCTGTAGACTGAATTTTTGAGAGAGTTATCCTCGTTATTGTAGAACGAAGCAAAGAATCTTACCTTAGCCTCCTCTCGATCTATCGGATGATCACCATATAGGTGCTCCATATTCCACTGATGAATATCTTCTTCTGGTTGCTCAACACCTGAGAGAGCCAAGAAGGTTCTAACCTCTGCTCCATTGTAGTCGAACGAGACGAGCCAGTCGTTTGTGGGCTTAACTACCGAACGCAATTTTGACTTCATGTTCAGGACAGGAAAGCTGTCTTTCTTGGTCGTGAGACGCCCTGTAACGGTTCCAAAAAGATTATAGTCAACATAGTGTGACTTCTTTTTTACAAGCCTCTGAATCTCTTGTCGGTCCACTGTGGATGTCATCAGGTTGCGACAGTCATCGAGGTTGACATTGAGCTTTTGATAGCTGAGCTTGTGAATCAGCTTGTAAGCTCGGTCAAGATGATCGTAGTTCTCTGGTTTGTCCTGAGTGCTGAACACATGCTCTGTGATCTTATTTCGCATCTCACAAAACTCTAGCAAGAAGTCGCTTGGCACAAGATCAAAGAAACAATTTTGATGCAGGTCGATCTTGGCAATCTGAAACGATTTTAGATAAGCCCTGAAAGTCTTTTGTAGCTCTGTAAAGTCTTCTTTGAGACTCTCGGGACAGACATCTTGTAGTTTTTGTCCACCACACCGAAGCCAAGCATATTCAATATCAGGATCCTGAATGGATCCAGTGTATTTCCACGTCTTCGACAAGCCAGTGGGGATGCTATCGAAATGTAGCTTGCCATCGGAGTAGACCCCGATGCATTCGGACTTATCGTCCAAGGTTTGGAAGATCATGTATCCTCTCGTCTCTCTTGTTCTCTTATAAGATAACTCAGTGAGCCTCGGTAGTCAAATGGTTGAGACACAAATCTTTCAAAGTAGCTGAGAGCTATACGCAGATCTTTTGCCCTTGACAAATTGATAGTATCGGTTATAATTTGATCTGATACTGCTTTTGAATGTTGACTCTCTTCTTCTAAAAATCTTAATGTACAATATAATTTAAGAAAATAATCTTCATTATATAAACTATTAATCTGCTCTAATGTATATTGATTTGGTCTAATAATTATAGCTCTTCCAGTACAATCATCAACATCGATAAACTTACTTGCAAGAACATTATAAATATTCAATAATTCTTCTGGTATGGTTCTGAAATATGAATTATGAACAGTCCTAAATCCAATGTTTAAAACAGCATCGATGCTGTTGTAGCCATATCTGGAAGCATAATCTTGCATTGCTACAGATTCTAAGTCCGCCACAATCCTCCACGGTGCATCTATATCGACCATAAAACCAAAAGAGTTACAAGTGTTTAAATAATATTCGAAGTTTGGAGAGTTAACAAACTCATTTATCTTTTGATCGTCATTGGTATATGTTAAATCAGATATTTCAATAGAGATTCCATTGTTTAAAATAGAGTTGAACCTACTTCTGATAAAACCACTTTTTGTAATTGGAAATGACTTGCCAACTGATGCTGAAAAATCTTCTAAAAAATGAATGAAGTCAGAAAAATTAATAATTTTAACAGACTTTTGTTCTTTGACTTTTTTCATAGCAGACGTTAAGGTATTAAAATAGTTTCTGTATGCAACGCTTGTTTTTTGGTACCCATCAAAAGCTTTCAATGTTGATAAATAAGGGTCTGTCTTTCTTATCTTTCCTATTTGAGCAGACCTTTGAAAATGCCTTGTGAGATCAGAAAAAGCATGTCCAACAAAATTAATAACCTCTACTCTAGAGACACTACTATCAATGTTTGGTATTTTTGTAAATCTTGTAAGAACTTCGTTAGGTTCAATTGAAACAAAACCTCTGTTAACTTTTCCATATAAACATTTTTCAGCAAAATTGAAATCAACTAGGCAAGAATATCTTTGCGATAGCTGTAACAGTTCGCCTTTATAGACTGTTCTCTTATCATATAAATCTTGAGAAGATTCAAAGTTTGTTTCTTTATAAAATGTTGACATCAGCCGCTGCCCCTATTATCTGTCTTGAATACAGAATTTACTCTACATTTTCTTTCTTTCTCAGAGCCTTCTTTTACATTTCTTTTATCTCGTTCGGTTGGCGACGTGGCTTTTATTGCTTTACCACCTTTGCTTGCAACCCAAGCAGCATTTAAGGTTGTTTCTGCATCGCCGGGTTTTATTGAATGAGATGTTTTTACAATCATGTAATAGCCACCTATACCAAATCTAGTTAAGTCTTCTGTAGCTTTTGGATCAAAACCCTTTGGCTCTACATAGATGTAAGTGCCGGGAAAAGTTTGTGGATTTAAGAAAGTTGTTATATTAGCATTATATACTTCTCTAAGCTGCTCTAAACCATCAAAGCCCTCTTGTTCAAATCTTAATTCTTTTAGCCCAGGCGTGCTTGTTTTATCCAAAGATATATTTTTAACAATTCCTCTATTTGCTCCCAGCAAGTAATGAAAAATACCATGTTTCGCGTCTTGGCTTTTGTTGCCAGCGTATAAATCCGTGGGATACCTCTTGCCTGCCGAGAATATATAATAGTTTCTCATAGTATTTATGCTTAACGTGGGGCGAGAGTCTTTGGGTCCTGAAATTTTCAGTATTGGAAATTCATTTTGATTAACTTCATTTAATAATAAACAATTTTTTGAAGAAGCTTTCGTGTCTTTTAACTTGATAATCAAATTGGACAAATCGTCATCTGCATCTCCAGACAACATATTATATGCCAATACCGTTGTTGAATTTAAAGATATTTTTTGTGATGCGTTACTTCTAAAACAGTCGCTTGAATTCAAAAAGTTCTTAATACAATCGTTAATCATATCTTTGATAAATTTAGACAATGGATATTTAATGAAATCTTTTGACAATACTTTTTCAGACATAAAATCTAAAAAGTAATTTAAAGATATCGGAATGTCTCCCAAGGTACAGGAGACTGATGAAGTTGAGTTTTTTAAATCACCATAAGGGGTGACCTCCATTGGTCCGAGAACTATACGCATTTTTTCAAATTGTTTTAAAGTTGCAGCAAATTTAGGATTTGTTTTGTTTGTCAGCCTTTTTATAATATAATTATCTATTTTTTCTTTTTCTTTCATTTTCTTAATAACATCTTCATAATAGTTTGATGTCGTTACATTTTCTGATTCTATTAATGCATCTTCTATATTTTTCAAAACAACTGAAACTAAATCAGATAGATAAAAGATTGCAACATTTTGTCTTAGATCTGAGTTTGCGACTAAAGAAAGCCTATAGGCACCCAGGTCGATGTCATCGTCGTCGCCGGCGACGCTTTTTGCTTGTTTGGCTGCTTTATCAACCATATCTGCTTCTATGGCGTTAGTTGGCACATTTGTAATTGCCTTGATATAGCTATTACTAGTTGGAAATTTAAGCCAATCTTTCATTTCTTCTTTAGAGATACTGATATAATAAATACTTTTGTTTCTTCTCAAAGAGTTTACTATACTTTGTAAAGCTGTTGAATTTGTTTTTGCAATATAATTTTCATCAAAAGTTCTTAACTCACTGAACTCATCAGTGCTTATATCACAACCTTTTTGTCTGTAATAATCGTAAACTAAATCTCTCGCTTGTTTATCAGCAGTTGTAGATGCGAACACATCAAATTGTGGCTGGGCAAAGTAATCTTCAATATATGCCAGATAATTTATTGTAAAAGTGACAGCGCCGGTTTCATCAAAATCAAACTCGTGAATTGTTGGAGTTAGGTAAAAAGAAATTGCCGAATTGTATACTGCATTTTTTACCTCGGGTCTAAGCATACGCATTTCTTTTTTTTCTGCGACCCATTCAACAACTGCCTTTAATCTAAAGTTTAGCTTATCTATATTGAGCTTTTCGATCTCTGTCAATTTTATTTCTTTACTAACATTTCTTCCAGTTTTCAAAGCCAAATCAACGTAGCTATATCCGCCCGGTCGTAGCTCCAGAAGATCAGAAAAAGATGTGGCATAAATTGATAACTTGGCACTAATTGCTTTTTTAGCTGAGAAGGGGTCTGTACCATCATAACTAAAATCAAAACTGTTAACGCCAACTCCTATACCGCGACCGCCCTTAGTCAAATAACTTTCTAAAGATTTTTCGGTTATCTTGGTGTCAAAGGTAATTTCTGTTTCTACGTCACTTCCGTCTTTTTCAGAGTCAACTTTAAAAAATCTCATTCGTGGCGTCAAAGATGATATTTCATCCTCTTTTAAATCAAAAAGCTCGGCTGTATGTGGGTGGACTGCTAATTTATTTACAAATGCAAACGCACTTCCTTGAATGTTTATTGGGGTGTTGCCGGCTAGTACACTTTCTAACCCAACGACTCCATTAACGCCGGCTGAATCCTCTGTTGTCGCAACATATGGCAGCGGCAAAGATGTTGGTAATTCTTTTTTATGATTTACTAGTTCTCCAAGATTTGCCAAAACAAAGCACTGTTCTTGAAAGATCACCTGATCAGCAAGGAGAGCCGCTATATCTCGTTCAGCTTTTTGTATCGAATTTTGACTTAATTTCGCTCTTGTTGAATTATAATTGGCAGTGTTCGTGGTTGTCTGAAATCCTTGGCTGTCTCGTAATTCTTGTTTTGCTTGAGGCTCTGCTAACTTTATAAGTGCGTCTTGAAATAAATCAGCAAAAAGATCTTCAGGATCAATTTCACATAATTTGCGCGCACCGAGGTTGCCGTGATATGTGCCATAAACATTGGTTTTAGGAGGAGAATTAATATTAATAAAAATTGCATTTAATGTTTTAACTAACTCTTCGGCGGGTTTTTTTAACGGAAATCTCTCCTCATAAGGGCTTTGCAATACATCAAATGTTTTGGTTTTTTCAATAACCTCAATAAGTTCTTTTAAACTGCTTGCTCCTCCTAATCCACCTATAAGTTCGTTTTTTATATCGGCACCGACCGGATAGTCGGGTCTGGTTTTTGTTACCTCTAATATAAAATCAGATCTCAATTGAACAATTTGTTCATACGACCCCATTGCATTTGAGATTACTAAAGCATCAACAAATAAATTATTTTCTTTTTTATTAAACAACTCCGACTTGGTAAACGGTTTTGAAGGTGCTTCCGCATAGTCTTTATACTTGTGTTCGGAGACATCACGACCCGCAGCTAAAGCCTCCCATTCTGAATAGATTTCTTTTTCATAAAAGGCATTTAATTGCTCATCAAAAGAACTTCCCAATTCTTTTAAATTTTCAATTGGATCATCGAATTCAAAACAAAAACTATTAGCAGTCGCCATCTTAAACCCCTAACACATCTAAAGCAGCGTTCAGATCTAATGGAATGTCTAGAAAATCTCCGGTCTGTATACTTGCTTCAGTTGGGTGTCCGTTCCACCAAGCTATAACCCACCAATATCTAACGTCACCATAATACTGATGTGCGAGCTTGTAAAATCTGTCGCCATATGCCCAGACGTATCCTGTTGCATTTATTCTAGACCTCTCATCTACCGTAGGGTGCCTAAATACAGGTGTGGCGTAATGACTTAGATTTTTTACATTTCGGTTTTTTCTGAATTCTTTGTAAAAATCTATATCATTTTGAATAATTGGAGATTTTTGATTTCTAATGTCTGGCATAGTGTTTTCCTAGTATGTGGAATTTGAACCTATAAGGGATTCTACTTGTGTTACATCAGCAGCAGTGTTTGCTGCGTCCGTCTGTGCTGCCTCTTCTAGTGCTACATTCGTCTCAAGGCGTCCACGCCTTTCTTCACTCATATTATCCCCTCTCCGATCAAGTCTTCTTTGTGCTCTTCTCGCGGCACCCGCAGCCCTGTCGGCGGTTTGCTGTGCTGATGCAGCCTTTCTGCGTTTTTCTTCAAGAGTTTTTGCGACTTCCCTTAGTTCTGAAAGTGATTGCCCACGATTACCATTAAACGCATCTTTCTGCCACGGATTCTGCTTATCTTGTCTGCCGGACGAAACACCCTTTCCTAATTGAACACCATAGGGGAATAAGTCAATTGAGTCGTCTGTGTCATAGCCCAAAGTTTGTTCGTGAAGCGGTACAAAACTGATGTTTATGTCGATTAGTTTTGGAAGAATGGTTCCTCTTGCTTTTTGAAAGACTCCATCTGTTCCTTCTAAGTTATGATTGACTGTACAAGAGGTAATTACTCCCAAGAGTCCACTGCCCGAATCGCTTACAGAAAAATATTCATCATATAATTGTTTATTATTTCGTTCCGGCGCCGACACTTTTTCATTTTTATTCTTTTGTAACAAATTCATCACTCTCAATCTAACAAGCGGCGCTTGAGATAGAGTGAGGGCACTGTTTACATCAAGATAGCTAGGGTACAACATTTGAATTAAAGACTGTGCTTTACCCAGGTTTTCGTATGATTCACTCTCGGATGCAGCAGGCAACTTCCAAGCAAGAGTTATGTTTCTCGTGGTATTTTTGTATTGCTGTATCGGGTCGGTCCTACCAAAAACCTCTGTTGCATTGAAATTTGGTGTGTATGTTTCATTGAAGGCTGTTATGAAAGCTTTGAAAGAAACATTGTGTCCGTCAGGGTTTCTCACATTTTGAAAAGATAAAATTGTATCCCAATTGTTTGCATAAGCATCAGATCCATCAGCATAGTCTGGCAATTGGAAAGAAGGGGTCTTTTGTAGATTTCCATTTTCATCAATCTTATCTTCAAATATTAAACGCCCGTCACTCTTGTATCTACTTCTGTCAAATGCCATTTTACACTACCGCCTTTCTTGCTGCTCTACCGATTGACTTTTCAACTTGAACATCGAAAAGATCGGCAAACTTCTTGTTGTCAAACTTGATGCTAATTCCTGATGCCCCGCCGCCCTGACTATTGTTGTTGATTGTGGTATTATTTGTAGCATTCTTAATCGCTGTGTTGTTTGCAATTGTGGGAGCAGTTGCTCTCATTGTTGCTGCTGTCTTGGCAGAAGCATCACCTATGCCCTCCATGCCTGCGGCTGTCATTTCTACGCCGGCAATCAAGTTGTTGTCGCCAGAAAACAATTCTTTTCTAAAGCTGCTCATTTTAGCCTTAAGTTTATCAACAGAGCCCATGGCTGTGCCTGCTCCATCACCGACGCCTCCTAGACTGGAAGCCATCTCCTCTAGACCACCAAGAAGTGTTGGAGAGCTATGATCGACAGACGTTGCTTTTCTTACGCCAGTGAGTCCAGCAGCCAAATCTCCCAACAAACCTAATAGATATGCAATTCCGGCGCTCAGAGCAGTAATGGCTGCTACTGTTGCTATTATGGGTATGTTCACTATAGTAAAATAAACAGCCAAACCACCAACAAAGTACATTAAGCCCTTAAACATTGCTTGTATTTCATCTTTGTATTCTAAGACAAATTCTGAAAATGCTAAAGTGAATTCACCAATAAATTTGATTAAAGGCTTAACAACTGGAATAAGAGATTGCATTGTGTTTGCTAATTGCTCCTGAACTGATTGGAATTCTCTAGCTCTCTTTGCTGCCGCTTCATAATCTGCCTGGGTCTTTCCAACCTCCGCACCAACTGCACCAAAGTCACCACTCATCGCCATAGCCAATTCACCAACGTCTGCCATGCCTGCTGCATCTGCAAAGAACTTCTTCTGGTAGTAAGACATTTCATCAAACGCCAAACCTGAGTCAAGTATTGAGTCTCGGATCATCTCAAAACGCTCAACAGGGTTGGTGGCTGTCATAAGCTCCATCGCATTTACAAAGTTTCCACCAAGTGCGGCGTTCAACTTACCTGCTTGAGTCGCAGCACCCTCAAATGTATCGAACTTTTCAGTTATCGCAAGTAATCTTGATACTTCGATACCCGTTGCCTTCGAAACAACAGCGAGTTGCTTAAACGCCTGCATTGCCTCTGGACCAGAAAGTTTTTGTAACTGGGTTGAGGCTCCTGCAAAGTCGGCACCCATCTTAGCTGTGCTTACTCCCAAGTCACGAGCGACGGCATCCAGTTCTAGCATAGTATTGGCAGCTTGTTCTGGGGTTTGAGCAAAGCCTTTTGCAAGTGCCTGGAAGCCTTTTGCAGCATCGTCAGCAGACATGCCTAGTTTGCCAAGAACAACTGTGGTATCTTTTACTTTTGATGCGCTTGCAGTGTTTAACATACTAAAGTCTGTGAATGTCGCGTTTAGGGCTGTAACAGCAGCGTTAATATCTTTAGAAGTAGCACCAAATTCTTTCAAAGAGTCAGCATTTTCAAGCATCGCGCTTGAAAAGTCTTTTGATAGTCCTGTGACCTTTGTTAATTCTCTTGCAGAATCTTCAAGTTCAAGAGCAAATTGTGCTATTTTAGCTGTAACACCAAGAGCGACAGCAAGGGCAATTAGGAGCGGAAGAACTATAAACAATGCGCCAGCAACCACTCCAAGTCCTGCCCCCAGCGGAGCTAAAGTTGCCGTCATGCCTGCCATACCTGAGCCTGCTGAGGACGCCCCCGTTGCAACGCCAGGAAGTTTAGAACCTAAGCTAGCAATTCCTTCTATTAAGCCACTAGACGAAAGCTCCACCCCCATCTCTTTCATTTTCTTTTTTAGCTTGGTTGTAGCTGCGCCAAGATATTTGTCACCAAGACCGGTAGCAAGAGTTTTGCCGATCTTTTTCAGCCCGCCCAAGATGTCTCCTGATGCCATGCTTTTTAAGCCGTCAGTTATATCGCTGACATTTTGCTTTGCTTTCGCTAGTTCTTCATTATACTCTTTTTCGGCGTCAATTAAGTCTATTTGTTCTTTTTTAGCTTGTCTTATCTTTACTTTGAGGCTCGCAGTCATAGCCACATTGCCTTTTACAGACTTTAATCGCTGTTGTAATATTTCTAAAAGACTTTCATTTACTTCTTTTGCTTTTTCATATTGAGAACTAATTTTAGAAGCATTATTAAATTCGCGTTCTAATTCTTTATTTTTTTCTCTTAAAGCGGCTAATTCTTCTTTTCTTTTATCTATTACTTCTTGGAGCGCATTTTTCATGTCCTCGGTGGTGGTCGCAGCGCGCTTCGCGACCCTAATAGATTGATCACCAAATTCTTGAATTTTTTGAGTTATTTCTGAAATACTTGCGCCCGCATCTTTCAGGCGTTGAAGTTCTTCTTCCAATGTTGCCATACAAAGTTACCTCTCCCTATAAATAGGCTTGCTACAAAAAAGCAAAGGCACCATAAGGGTGCCCCACTTAGAAGGTTTTTGGCATTGTTGGCTGATTGTGAGGAGTTAGTGTTTGCGAACTGCTGCCGCCATTTGATGCCTCTTTTATTGCCTGCGACTCGTCTTCTAGTTGTTTAATGGTTCTCTTAACAAACCAGTTTCTAAGCCCTATAGGGAGGCTGTAAGCCTCCGCAAAACTCCATCCGGCATTATACTTGAGGAAGAAAATCTGTTCATAAATGCCTTCGTTATATTCATCGGTCAGGCCAAAAAAAGTCCGCCGTCAGCGGCACCTCCATTTCTTGCGTATGACCACATTCGGTGCAAGAAAATTCTTGGGTTAAATCAATATTGGGGGTTGCCTTCTTTATTGCCATCCTAAGATGTCGGGAATCCATTGATGGTATGTTATTAGCAACATACTTGATAGCTTCTCTTGATGAATCACCATTTACACTTACAATAAGTGTTTCAAGTTGCTTTGATATTTGGTTGTCGCTTTTTACAATCGATGTGATACTTTTTTCATCTCTGCCGGTTAATAGTTTTGCCACAACCTCTACTTGAGTCTTAGGCAAGCGACATGTAATAGTGCCATTTGCGTTGATTGTTGCTCTCAAGTTTTCGTTGTCTTCGCCGTGGTATACATGTGCCGAGTACAAGTTGAAAGTATAAGTTTGCTTTGTGTCACATGCTGGGCATTGAACTTTTGTTGAGTAGTCACTGCCATAGCCAGACACCCTTGCTGCTACAATGATAGCATTTCGGTCTCCAATCAACAAAGTTCTAGGATCGATTGTGTTATCTACAATCAAGCTACTTATAAGTCTTTCAAGAGCAACACCTTTCTTTAGAAGAGTTCTTGATGTGAGAATATCCTCTTCTTTAGCAGTCATTTGCTTAATTTCAATAGAGTCTTGCCCGTGTAGTGGGTGTCCCTCTGGATAAAACCGTCCCTGTGACGGAAGATCCACAAACTCTGTGGGGACTACGAACGAGAAACCCCCGCCACCTTGTTGTGGTGGAGGACTCGTATCAGGCTGTTGGACGCCGCCTAAGCGATCCTGATTTCTTGACAATTTACACCTCGCGTTTTATATTGTCTAAATTATATCTTGAAGAACTCTCTTCCGCCAGCACTTACGGCAGCAGAATCAGTTACAGTTTCAATTCTTGCCCAGTCGTAACGAAGTGTGACAGAAATCTCAGTCAAGTTATCGTCTCCGTAGGCTAGCGTGTCGCCATATTTGATGTCTTCAACAAATGGGTTCCATAGAGTCCAAGTCTCAAGCGGATTACCATCTGAATCAATCTGAGTTACAGTTACAGCACCGAGCGCCACAGCAGCCTTAGCTTTTGAAGTGGTGCCAAGAGCAGTTGTATCAGTAGGAGGTGCATAGCCGCCCTGTGTGATAATGTCAGAAAATGTAGCAGACATATCGGGGTTAACTGGGTCAACCATTACGATCGTTATTGGATTCCAAGTAACAGATCCGGGGTAGTAGAAAGTGTGGTTTAAGTATTTGTGTTCTGCGTTCGCAATCGCAAACGAAGGCTTGGCTGCGGTCTTGGCGTACCAAGCGACGGCTCCACCGGGAGTGGCATTAATACCTCCGAACTCTACGATAAATCTAAAGTTTCTCTTTGGATCTTTCATATCGGGGTTGCTTGCAAAGTTTTCTGACCAGAATGGCATTTGTTAGGTTCTCCTGTAATTCATAAGTAAGTAGTGGGTGGGGGCAAAAGCCCCCGATTTATCAGTCGTCAAATGATGCGCCGGTTGAAGCAACGATGAAGTCAATAGCGATGTACTCAATTGCTCTTGCGGGCTTGATCATAATCTTAGCGTAAACAACATTCTGGTCGATAAGGTCAGGAGTTGTGGTACTCTCGTCTAGAATGAGACGGTAATCAGTAATACCGAACTGAGTCTTGACGTTAGCAAGGAATGGCTCAATGAGTCCCTTGAAGCGGTTCCAAGTTGCCTGGACATTCTGTTCGAATAGAACTTGTGTGGAAAGGATGGAAATCTGCTTCTTGAGAAAGATTACCAAGCGACGTACATTGATTCTATCAAGTGCAGAAGGCTTCTCTTGCAGGGTCTTCTGTCCGAAGACTACGATACCGGTACTCGGGAAACTAGCGATTGGGTTGATGCGTGCTTCGTAAAGAACATCGCGCTCTTTGGAGGTAAGTCTACGAGAGACGCTGGTGACAGGAATACCTGCTGCGCCATCGGAAAGACCGCCTCGGTTAAAGCCTGCGGGGGCAAACCAAATCTGTGATGATCTTTCGGAGCTTGCGAGAACGCCCATCATTACGGCTGTAGGTGGAACCCAGAGTGCCTGTCCGGTGTTTTCGTCTACAGTTTGAACCCAGGGGTAGAAGGTCGCGCCGTAGGAAGAATCAATCTGTCGCTGGCGAAGCTTATTGGCTGCATCGGACGGAGCAGATGCCTGCCTGTCCTTGATGTCAGGGTAATATGCTTCGTGTGATGGAAGATACACGTTTGGCAGATCGATTAGGGCTAGAGCATCTGCTCTCGCCTCACACACATTAACCATGTGCGTTGTTAATCCGTCCTTAGTTAGTCCAGGGACAACCAAGAGATTCATGTCTACGAACTCTGGATCGGCAACGGTATCGATGGCGCGCTTGTAAGTGTTAAAGATATAACTTGTCTTGTCGGTTGCAGTACTTGCCATTCCAGCGTTGAAAAGCGGATCTGGCTTGGTAATATCGAATCCGTCAAAACCACCCCAGAAAGGTGCCGTGAACTTATCATAACCAAGATCGATTAGATCCTGATATGTTTTGCCGTCCTGTGCTGTGTAGCTGTATCCGCCGGTTCTGGAGCCACTCTCGAATGAAGCAGCCGCGCTGGAAGCGATAACATCGTCCATTGTGAACACGTAAGACTGAGCAACTAAGCCAGCACCGGTTCCACCCCAGCCGCTTTGTAGCCAAAGTCTGTGGTAGTCTCTTACAGAAACATCGCCACGAGTAGAGGTTACGTCTCTTGTGGTCTGCATACCGAAGTAAGCGTCTGTCTGGTCGGAAAGTCCACCATCAGAAGCGGAGTGACGTAGACGAACAGTTGGCCACTCTAGAGAGGCGGTCAAAGCTTGAGCAGCGCCTGAAAGGAAGTTATCTGATACTGCCGCGCCTCGTGAACTAGTTGCGAAAGTGTTTCCAGTGGAAATGTAGCTTGTAGGGATACTGCTGTCAGTATCACCCGCAGAGCCACTCCAAGAGGGGACAGATGCGAAGTTTGGAGGACCGTAGTATCCGAATGGAATTAGAGAGTTTGCGTTTTGAATGTTGCCTTCGTTTATGTCGCTGACATATACAAACTTAGACTGGTTAGGGTACTCGCCATATTCTCTTAGTCTTCTTTCAGACTCGTTCCACTCAAAGTATTTGTCGCCGATTCTTCTAGAGATGTAATCTGGCGACCTCGGATCCAAACTTAGGCTGTCGAATCTTTCAAGAACAACTGGGCTGCTATCGGTATCTGTTAGTGTTCTTAGAACAACTGAGAACGATCCAAAGTCGCTTGTTTGAGTGTTTGAATATCTAATCTTCTCGATAGAAATCTTGACATTCTTGTGTAGCCACTCACCGTGACCTCGACCCTTGAGCTTGAATAGCTTTGATGCTTGCTCTGGAAGATAGCTTCCTGCGGCTCCGAGATCCTGCCCGATAAACCAACCGGTCTGTGCTTCCTCTGTGCTTACTTGCATATTGCCAGGACCGACGCCGCCCTTCTCGATTGGAAGAATAACACCGCGCATCGTAGAAGCCACAATCGAAGTTGAGCTACCAATTAGGCTGTTTGTTCCGCCGTCTCTTAGTTCTTGCTCAAATGTTCCACCGAGCCAGTAGTTGCGCTCTATGGTTGAATCGTAGAAATCACCACTTGATACAAGCTGTGGGTTAGTATTGAATACCTTACGAATGAATCTCTGATCAGTATCGTCAAAGTTGAAGACAAACTTCTCATTTACTCCACTTGATGCCTTGGAACCAGAGATGAATGCTGTGAAGTTGCCAGCGCTGTCACTCTCAACAACAATACCAACACCCTGTGCGGCGCGATCGATAATTGGAGCGCCTGCTGCGTCGGTGTAATTTGCGGTTGAAGGAAGGTTGCCGGAAAGCTGAATGGAGGATGACTGGTCAAGATACCAGACAGCACTTAGGCTTCCGCTGCCTATATCGGAGGTTCCGCCAGCGAAGTCAGTTTTGGTTGCATTGGCGAGGTTTTCAGTTATTGTTGTGTTACCCCTGTTACCAGCAATTGACTGAGTTAGGTCTAGATTTGCTCCACCTCTAATGTTGGCAATAATTTTGCCATTTAAGCCAAAGCCTGTACCGGCATCTATATTTTCTTTTAAAGATGTTAAAAGAGTGGCAACGTTCGTCCTAATGTCAAAATGTCCATTAGAAACATTTGTAGCGCCAGCAGTTGCTGTATACGTCTTTGAAGTACCGTCCGCAGCTTCGATTGTTATAACCTGCGCTGCTGTCGGAAGATCGGTGAAGTTTACAGTTGCAGTTGCCTGAACCAAAGTGGTGTTAGGGAATGTCCAAAGACCATAGGCTCCACCATTGGTTCTTGAATCGCCATCTTGTCCAGTGAACGCGGCTCCATCGGTGAGTTTCCATCCAGCTTCGCCGCCAGTTTCCTTGTTAGTATTCTCAACACCGAGAAGTCTCATGTATGTAACAGGAGCAACTGAAGCG
>TARA_R110002072_G_scaffold77125_3_pt1 | contig 14991 bp, 17 predicted proteins | sample TARA_R110002072 | Tara Oceans TARA_R110002072 (sample SAMEA4397118) | marine metagenome | biome: Polar Biome; feature: [SRF] surface water layer (ENVO:00010504); material: water (ENVO:00002006), including particulate matter (ENVO:01000060) such as... | depth 5 m | reverse complement strand
CCCGCACCAACATGTAAGGTCAACCTTGCATTATCGACACCTTTTTCTTTTAATACCTTAAGGATATCATTGGTGAAATGCAGTCCCGCGGTCGGCGCAGCTACCGCGCCAGGCTTGTCCGAAAAAACAGTTTGATAGCGTTCCAGATCCAGGCTTTCATCATTTCTACTAATATAAGGCGGCAAAGGCATATGACCAAGACGAGCCAGTAAGTCAGTAATCTTTTCTTTACCTTCATAATTAAGTAAGAACATACTTCCTTTCCTGCCTTTGACTTCAAACCGTGTATTGTCTTCCAGTTTTAAACTTGTACCTGCTTTTGGTGACTTACTGGCACGCAATTGCACTAATAATGTTTGCTCATCCTGAATCCGCTCCAACATTATCTCGACGTTCCCGCCGGTTTCCTTTTTTGCATACAAACGTGCAGGAATTACCCGAGTGTCATTTAAAACAATTAAATCACCGGCTTTAAGATATTCCGGTAGTTGTTTAAACGCCGTATCTAAAAGTGTATTTTCAAGGCCAAGATATAACAGACGACTGCCATCACGATCCGCAGCCGGATACTGGGCGATCAGCTCTTCAGGTAGCTCAAATGAAAAATCACTGGTCAACATGGCGCGCGATGTTAGCAGAAATAACGCCTAATAGGTGTCTTCAAAAATAGACTATTTTATTGTGAGAGCAAGGATGCACCTCGCGCAAAACCGCAGTGTATATGTAATATATGAGAATTTAAGCACGGAGCTGACGCCACTATCGCAAAAAATAGGCATTTTAGCAGGCAGCTATATTTGACCCTGAGCAGACTTTCCCTATACTTGCCGCCTGCTTATCTGTACTTCAAAGCCGGGGTGGCGGAATTGGTAGATGATGTTCAGGATGAACAAATGTCGCGAATGCATGATGCATAAGAGCGACCGCGCCGGCGTGTTGGTAAATAAGCAACTACCATGAAATAAACTGCAATATTAAAATTGCCGGGGTGGCGGAATTGGTAGACGCGCCGGATTCAAAATCCGGTTTCTTCGGAAGTGCGAGTTCGATTCTCGCCCTCGGCACCATCAATCTAGTTACTTTTTATTAGCTCAGGCCCTCAACCTGATTAATTTCATATGCGATAACACAGCCATTTTCCATTAGTTTAAAAACATTCTTATTTACTAATCCTTGCATTTCCCTGATAGCCGTTGTCTTGGAAATTACGTCATATCCATATTAATTTCTATTATCAATCTATTGGTTTGCACCCATAAATGCTATGTTATAACATTACGTATTTGAAATGTCATATATAACTCTAATGAATGAAAAAAAATTACCTGTAACTGTCTTGTCCGGATTTCTTGGGGCAGGTAAAACGACGGTTTTAAATCATATTTTAAATAACAGAGAAGGGATGAGAGTGGCTGTTATCGTCAATGACATGAGCGAAATAAATATTGATGCATCATTGGTGCAACAGGAAGTTAAATTAAATCGAGCAGAAGAAAAATTGGTAGAGATGAGTAATGGTTGTATTTGTTGCACATTACGTGAGGATTTATTGATAGAGATAGAAAAATTAGCTGATGAAAAAAGATTCGATTATCTGGTTATTGAATCCACAGGTATATCAGAGCCTTTACCAGTAGCAGAAACATTTACCTTCGCTGATGAAGATGGCAGAAGTCTGGCTGATGTTGCTAGATTAGACACCATGGTCACCTTGGTTGATGCAGTAAATTTCCAAAAGGATTTTGATGAAGCACTGGACTTAATCGAAAAGGGAGAAAGTCTTGGCGAAGACGACGCAAGAAATGTGGCAGACTTGTTAATAGATCAGGTTGAATTTTGTAACGTTATTTTGATTAGCAAATCAGATCTGATAAATGCTGAACAGTTAAATAATTTGAAAAGTATATTACATAGTGTAAACCGAGAGGCTGAAATAATTGCTATTAAGGATGGTGAAGTATCACTAAGTGAAGTGCTTAATACAAATAAATTTAATTTCGAAGAAGCGCAACAAGCGCCTGGTTGGTTAAAAGAATTGAGAGGCGAGCATATTCCGGAAACAGAAGAGTATGGAATTAATAGTTTTGTCTATACCTCACGTAAGCCTTTTCATCCTCAAAAGTTTTTTGAATTCCTACACCGTGATTGGAAAAAAGGAAAGTTGATTCGATCAAAAGGTTATTTCTGGTTAGCAACTCGTCCTGAATTTGCCGGCCAATGGAGTCAGGCCGGGGGAATTGCCAGATATAGCGGCGCCGGTTATTTCTGGAAAGCGGTTCCTGAAAATGAATGGCCGAATGATGAAACATATCGAGAGTCTATTAAAGAAAAATGGGAAGAACCTTTTGGCGATATGAGACAGGAGTTGGTATTTATAGGGCAGTCGCTTGACGAAGAAGAAATATGTCAACAACTGGATGCTTGTTTATTGAGCGATGACGATATATTAAAGGGAAAAAAATATTGGCAAACACTTGAGGATCCGTTTCCATCATGGCTGCAGTAATTCCTATTCAAAACGAGCCGCTAACAAAAGAGCATTATATCATTGCTGATAACATTGATGTTCTTACTCAAGTATATGACGAAAATATAAACCTTGTTGTCTATAAAAGAAAAGTGCCCGTCAAAATTTCCCAGTATGCACATAAACTTTTAAAACTGGAAAAATCATTTTTAATCAATCAAATAATTGAATTGAATAATGTTGAACTAAAATTAAAGTCAGTATTACCTGACGATGATTGCAGAGATTTATTCATCGATGATCTATACACCATTAGTGAGATGTTCGCCGTATTGTTTGACCTTGATAAGATAGGCTTCCGATTATCTGTACTTGAACATGCAATGTGCCCTCGTTTTCACGTGGATAAAGTTATATGTCGACTTTTGACTACCTATGGTGATACAGGAACCGAGTGGCTTTCTGAAAATAACCTTGACAGAAATAAGCTGGGCAGAGGAAATAATGGTCTATCGGATGAAATGTCGGAAATTTATTGTGATGAAGATCAAGTTCAGAGGATAAGTCCATATGACATTGCCCTTTTTAAAGGTGAATCATGGCCAAATAATACAGGACAAGGAATTGTGCACCGTTCACCAAAAGTAGATAAAACGAACCCAAGATTACTGCTTTCCTTGGACATCGTATAAATAGAGGGTCATTAATGTGAAATTACGTCTAATTGAAAAAATAATAACCATACTTATCGTATTTTTCCCAATAAATAATTATGCCAATGAAGATCATAGTGATGAACATCGGCAACATGAAGCACATGTGCACGGGGCAGCAAAACTAAGCATCGCAATTGATGAAACAACGTTCTTTTTTGAATTAGAAACACCTGCTTTGAATGTGCTTGGGTTTGAACATAAACCAAAAACCGATCAGGAAAAAGAAAGGGTGCAAGAGGTTAATAAACTATTCTCCAGTCATGAAAATATCATTCTTATCCCTCATATTAATTGCAAACAAACACATATAGAGATAGAGCCCCCTTATGAAAGCGAAGATGTTCATGATAAGGATGGGCATGACGAGGAAGAGCATGGTGAATATCATTTATCCTATACATTGAGTTGTGAAGACATTAGCAATATAAAAGATATCGAAATAAAATTATTTGATAATTTCGATGGCTTTGAAAATATTGAAGTGATGTGGATACATCAAGAAAAAGCAGACAGTTCCAACCTAACAAAAGATAATAAAATTATAAAAATAAAATAATTTAAATGTATGTGTAATCAAGAGACGAATAGCCGCATTTAAAATTCAAGACAGTGGTTATACCTCGTCATTTGGAGAAAAGCATACCAGCCAAATAATTTCCTGGATTTTTTAAATAAACATGAATTTGAAAACAAGTGATCCTATTTATTGTACTGCTCGTAGCTTTTACAATAATAGATTGTATTATCATAATTTTCATCATGTTATAGATATATTAGATAATGCTAAAAAAATATTAAAGCAATGTGATTATAAAAACATTACTTATGATAATAAAATAATTTACCACGCGATACTTTTTCATGATGCAGGTTATGATGTAGATCACTCAAAAAATGGCTTTAATAATAAAGAAGCATATTCAGCATTTTTGGCAGAGACGACCTTGTCAGATTCTGGCGCGTCTGAAAAACATATCGAAAAAGTAATTAGTGCTATTCTTTGTACGCATATGGACGCAGTATGTTATTCCAATAATGAGATGGTCGTGAGAGCGGCAGACTTGTTGGGATTGGCTGCTCCGTTTAACGTGTTTAAAAAGAAATCAATCGATCTATATAAAGAAAGAGAACTATTGTCTGGTGAAAAAATAACATGGGAGCAATATAAAAATGAGGCGTTTAATATAATTCAGAAATTTTTAAAGCCACGAATCAAACTGGATATTGAATTATTTTCTAATGATAATTACATGTTCCATACCAGAGCATTCCATAATCTAGACAGATTAATGAAATCTACGATTGACTAATACGTCTACTCTTTATATTCGATAACTTGATCCGCGACTAATGTGTAAGCAGAAATAGCGGTATCATTTTCTATAGTCTCAGTAAATAATGTGCCTTTAATTTCAAATGGCATCCAGATTTCTTTGACTTGCAATCCTTTTTTGTAACGAACGAAAATAATCTGATTCGGTGGTGGTGGTGGAACATGAATACATGCACCGAAATAAGGGACAAGAAAAAATTCTATAATGGCATTTTCATCATTAGTTTCTATTGGCACAACAAAGCCAGGAATACTGACTGACTGATTGTTTAATTCAGCACGGACATTGATTGAATTCATTACACCTTGCACATCCGGATCGGAAAGTTGTTGCATGGCATTATTTATGTCATCTCTGATATTAACATTAGGATCGAGTGGTTGATGAGGTTTAGTTAGTAGTGGTGAGATGCGTTTCATCACTTCTAACTCGGCTACGGGAATCAAATCATCCCACTCAAGTGGCTTATAGTCAGACGCAACCACATTCAAACTAATAATCACAAAACTCATCAAGTAAATAATTTGCCGCATAGGTAAAAATCCGTGTCAAGATGGTATGTTATAATGTAACATTTATAAAATATAGTCCATAGTATTAATACCCTTGAAATAATGAACGCATTAGAAATATCTTCTCTGGAATTTCGTTGGAAGATTACCGACAGTTGGTATTTAAGTGTCAAAGACTTAAATATCAATGTTGGTGAAAAAGTATTTCTTTATGGTCCATCTGGCTCAGGTAAAACAACCTTACTTGATCTTTTAACGGGCATACATAAACAGAAAACGGGGTCTATCAAGATTCTTGGAAAAGAATTAAATACACTTTCAGCAAAGCAACGTGACCAATTTCGTGCAGATCATCTTGGCTTTATTTTCCAGCAATTTAATTTATTACCTTATCTAAGCCTGATAGATAATGTTCTGATCCCATGCCATTTTTCAAAACTTAGATATGAAAAGGCCTTAGAAAATGGTTCCATAAAACAAACTGCACAGGGCCTACTATCGTCACTAAGTATTAATGAGGAACTTCATGACAAATTAGCTTCAGAAGTAAGCGTTGGACAACAACAACGTGTCGCTATAGCCAGATCACTCATTGGTCGACCCGAACTAATTATTGCGGATGAACCCACTTCTTCTCTTGATACGAATGCGCGTGATGTCTTTATAAAATTACTTTTAAGTGAAGTTGAGCATACCAATAGCACCATTATTTTTGTCAGTCATGATACAGGGTTGGCCAATTTTTTTGATAGAAGCATATCAATTAGTGAGTTAGGAAAAGGATGAGCATGACAATGTTTTATAAATTGATTTTTATGAGTTTATGGAACAGACGCGCAAGCATCACTTTAATATTGGTCTCTATTACATTAAGCATAAGCCTCCTTATCAGCGTAGAACATCTAAGACGTGAAGCAAGGGAGAGCTTTACAAAAACTATTTCCGGGACAGATTTGATCGTGGGTGCGCGTTCAGGACAAGTGAACTTATTACTTTATTCAGTCTTTCGTATAGGTGATGCAACAAATAATATTTCCTGGGAAAGCTATAAAGAGATTGCCTCAGATAAAAAAACCAAATGGTCTGTTCCAATCTCTCTGGGAGATTCCCATAAAGGGTTTCGTGTAATGGGTACAACAGAATTATATTTTGATAAATATCGTTACGGAAATAAAATACCTCTATCATTTAGTAAAGGTGAAAAATTTAAACATGTCTATGATGCAGTTTTAGGATTTCAGGTCGCAAAGGAATTAAACTATGAAGTAGGTCAAAAAATCATATTATCTCATGGCATGGGTAAAGTCAGTTTCAGTAAGCATGATGATAAGCCTTTTGAAATTGTGGGCATACTTGAACCTACAGGAACCCCCGTCGATCGCACTGTACATATTAGTCTAGCGGGCATTGAGGCAATTCATATAGATTGGCAACAAGGCGTTAAAACACCAGGTATAAAAATATCTGCCGATGAAACATTAAACCAGGATCTAACACCTAAAGCGATTACTGCCGCTTTTGTTGGATTAAAATCTAAAGTAGCCACCTTTGGTCTACAAAGAAAAATCAATGAATACAGACAAGAGCCATTAATGGCGATCATCCCGGGTTTAGCATTAGTACAATTGTGGCAAATCGTTGCTGTTGTAGAAAATTTATTAATCATCATATCAGCACTTGTTGTATTGACAGGTTTGATGGGAATGGTGACTACCTTACTGGCTGGATTAAATGAACGTCGTAGAGAGATGGCTATATTACGTTCTTTAGGTGCCAAACCTTCCTATATATTTTTATTATTAATGACTGAATCTATTATTTTGGCCGTTACAGGTTCTCTAATTGGAATAGCTCTCGTCTTTTTAATGCTGGCATTGCTAAAACCTGTATTAATATCTCAATATGGGATTTTTATAAGTATAAATCCTGTTAATACTTATGTATTAACCATCATCGGTTTCATTATTGGTATCGCTGCTATTTTGGGTTTGTTCCCATCATTGATTGCATATAAACGAAGCTTGAAAGACGGTTTAAATATCAAAATTTAATTTATAACATAATTTGAAATTCACTTTTAGTAACGGAATTTTCATGGAAAAAGTATCAATACAAAATTTTATGGATCGTATTGCAATCTCAGCATCGGTGCTATGTATGCTACATTGTTTATTAACGCCATTGCTGCTAGTTGCCGTACCCGTTATTTCATCAACCTTCATGGCTGAGGAACAGTTTCACAAAACCCTTGTTGCCTTTGTCCTGCCGGTCAGCATTATCGCTTTGTTCTTGGGTTGCCGCCAACACAAGGACCGTATCGTCTTCGTTCTCGTCAGTCTTGGCCTGGTTTTTCTTGTTTCAATAGCCGCTGTTGGCCATGAACTTCTTGGTGAATTTGGTGAGAAAGTCGCAACACTCATTAGTGGGGTAATTTTGGTAGTGGGTCACATTCGAAATTACCATTTGTGTCGTCATGATAAATGTGAACTTTAAAAAAATATAACTCATTTTTAGTAAACACAATGACTAACTGTTGTGATAATAAAGATCCCAGGTTCAAGGCGCTTCGAAAACGCCAAAGCACGACTTTAAAGATAGTATGATACCGATATTTGGCTTGTTCGTACTCGGGCAAGCAATTTATAAAACAATGCTTCCTCAAATTCCTGTTTATGAAACTATTGGAAGCATTGGCATGCTCGCACTTGTTGCGAATGTCTCGGTCTTGTTAGCTGCCATCGGCGTATGGCTTACAGGTTCTGGTTGGCCTGATATTTTGGTTGTCTTGACGCTTGCCGTCATCTTTCTTCATACAGCATTGTTTGTGTTGCGGGCTGCAACTGATGAGCCTAGAGGAAGTAATGTCTAGTAATCCCATCGACACGAAAGATTAAAGACTGTATTTGAAAAACCATTATGATAGTAAATAGAAAAGCATCAGTTAATGAAGAAATTAAAGATAACGATTTCTGTTGTAATGATGTAAGTTGTTGTCCTCCTCAAAGTCCTATTATTCGTGCAATCCCAAAAATTGGACGCAATGATCCTTGTCCCTGTGATAGTGGTCGTAAATATAAAAAGTGTTGCGGGGAGTATCCATAAGCCTGCTAATCGAAAAATATAATATCTACTCTACATAAGCAAGTCAGAACAAAACTTTATTTCCGTCTCTGAGAGAAAGCGATAATTAATAGAATACTTCAGTTAACCATAATTGCTGTAAGTATTTAACTAATCAATAATGTACGGTAACCATAAAGCAATGCCCCCCCTTTTTTACCTAAAGAAATTTCTCTGTCATTTTAATGAAAATATTCTATCTCTTTAGTACCTGAAATAAATTCAATTTATAGATAAAACCAGGTAATAATCAGGACGGTTATTTTAATATCTTTGAAAAATAATCTTGCCGTTATTATTTTCATGGTTTTTTCTTGTATAGCAGCTATTTATAGTCTTTCTGATTCTATATCGGCCATTTTGAAAAAGGATCGTTTAATGTTACCCAATGTTTTCTACCTTTGACTATATCTTCATTAGACAATAAACAGTCATCAAGCTCTGCTCTAATTTTCTCTTCATCTAGTGATTGCCCAATAAACACTATCTCTTGTCTCATATCACCGAAAGGCTCGGCCCATTTACTTTTAATAAATTCCCTTTGCTCTGGGTTTGCTGGCCAATGACTTTCTGGTACTGCCTTCCAGAATGTGCCGCCAAAACCGCAATGCGCCATTCCTCCCGCCTGGCTCCATGTTCCTCTATATTCAGGACGACTAGCAAGCCAGAAAAAACCTTTTGATCTTATTAATTTTCCAGGCTTTTTATCTTCGTGTAAAAAATTATAGAATTTTTCCGGATAAAATGGTCGTCGAGCAGTATAAACAAAACTGTCTATTCCATATTCTTCTGTTTCAGGTGTGTGTTCACCCCTTAATTCTTTTAACCAACCCGGCGCTTGCTTTGCTTTTTCAAAATTAAATTTATGTGTATTTAAAACCTTTTCTAAGGAAACATTTCCTTTTTCAATTGGCAGGATCTCTGCATGTCGATTAAGGCTATTCAATGTATTTTTTAAAAGCGTTAATTCTGCTTCAGTTATTAAATCTACTTTACTGATTAAGATAACATCGCAAAATTCAATTTGATCAGTTAATAGATCAGACACATTCCTAAGATCATCTTCTCCCAGGCTTTCTCCTTTTTCATTCAGGTTCATTGCTTCATCAAAATCTTTTTGAAAATTAACACCATCAACAACTGTTACCATTGTATCTAACCTGGCAACAGTAGATAGGCTTTCTCCTTGTTCATCTTCAAATGTAAATGTTTCCGCGACAGGCAAAGGTTCAGAAATTCCTGTTGATTCGATTACCAGATAATCGATCTGTTTATCCTTTGCTAATTTATTAACTTCTTCCAATAAGTCCTCACGTAAAGTACAACAAATACAACCGTTACTCATTTCAACCAACTTTTCTTCTGTTCTGTTGAGTACATTTTCCTCTTGAACCAGAGATGCATCTATATTGATTTCACTCATATCATTTACAATAACGGCAACTTTAAGACCATCCCTGTTATTCAATATATGATTTAATACTGTAGTTTTACCTGCGCCTAGGAATCCCGATAAAACAGTTACGGGTAATTGATTGCTCTGCATTTTAAACGTATTCCCTTTTGATAAAATTAGATTGACAGAATCTGTAAACGTAAATATTCCTCAACCACCAACATGTAATGTTATAACATAACATGTTGGTGGTTCAAGTTTAATTTATATTTAACAAAAAATAGTCAGACGGAATGTGTTCGTAGCATTAAAGAACAAAGTTCTAGTAGTAAAGAAAATGTTGTTGCATTTGATTCACACCTCCATGAAATAGCCCCACATGATCGATAAACTGCCAGCCATTTCAGTTGATCTACATCAGGAGCTTTCCACAGCGATTACATCATTTAGTAACACGCTGGTAGCAAATCAAGAACGCTCCGCTGAAAGTAAAGATAAACCGAACCTCAAACACATGTCATCGTCCGATGCCCTTAAGGAAATACTGGGGATACTGAAGAAAAGCCTCTAGTTTGCTGCACATTAGACATTTATTGCCATTGCCCAGGATGCTTTTTTATACAATCGCTCTAGTGTCCAATGCCACCTTATTCCATCACACTTCCTGACTTTCCGTCAGTCTGTCCAGTTCTCCCACATCAAGTACTGGCGAGGCAGAGATACCTTCTGCATCCATCATTTCGGCAACGCGTTGCAAAGAGCTGATAATCTGCCCTTGCTCCCAATTTTTCAGTTTCCTGAACTCATTCGTAAAGTTTTCTTGCAGCGGAATGGGGGCATCCTGAATGGCTCGTTGACCGTCTTCTGTTATTGAAATATGCACCTTACGTTTATCTAGCTGAGATCGGGTTCTGATCAACAATCCTCGTTTCTCAAGTCTGACCAGAATATTTGTCACCGTGGCCTGACTAAGACTGATGTCTTTCGCTAACTCGCTGACCGTTACTTCGCTATTATTATTTACCGACTGGAGCAGTAATAGTTGCGGTGTTGTGATCCCGGTAGTTTTTATAAGCTGCCTAGAGTGCAGATCCGTAGCGCGGATAACTCTACGCAATGCAATTAATACGTCTTCTATTGAATCCATCGTGTTCAACTCAAAAAAGCCGCTTCTGCGACTATCAAAAATCTAAAAAGAAAATATTACCTTCCAAATAATCAGCAGGATATCTTCATTTTACCTCAAAACCGAGCCTAGTCTGCCCTTTACAAGCCGATTAGTATATGTTTAAATTTGCATAGAACACTATGTAATTAAATATAAAAATATTATATTTAATTACACACCCTCTCCCATTATAAAAATTTACATAATTGATTTATAAAGTTTTTTTATTAATAAATAAAAAAACTTTATTTATATATATGCATAGATATGAATACAAATAAAACAAAGCAAAACAGTGAAACGACTAATCAAAGGGTCTTGAGAGAACCGAATATTACAGATGGCGTTGCTGTAAACCGTTTGATTTCTGATTGTCCGCCACTTGATAGCAATTCCACTTATTGCAATTTATTGCAATGCTCACATTTTGCCAAAACGAGCTGCCTTCTTGAGCTAGATGGCGAGGTCGTTGGGTTCATTTCAGCCTATCTGCTGCCGGACAAGCCTAATACTTTATTTGTTTGGCAAGTCGCTATCGCTAAGTCAGCCAGAAAACAAGGTTTTGCGAGGAAGATGTTGTCGAAAATTCTGCAACGCCCAATTTGCAGACACGTACGCTATCTGGAGACCACCATAACAAAGAGTAATCAAGCTTCCTGGGGCATGTTTATCAAGTTTGCTGAAGAATTTAACTGTCGCTATTCACAATCTGAACAATTTTCCCGAGAGACACATTTTGCCGGAGAGCATGATGATGAATTTTTATTGAGTATCGGCCCATTTAACTCCGGCGAGAAACAAACAAGCCCCGTCCACCCTTACATAGAACAGCTATACACAGAGGTTTTTAATGAAAATATTTAATGAAATTGAATCTGAAGTTCAATCATATGCTCGGGCGTTCCCGCGGGTCTTTCATAAAGCCCAACGTGAGTTTCTTTATGATGAAGACGGTAACGAGTACCTGGATTTTCTAGCAGGTGCCGGGACACTGAATTACGGACACAATAACCCGGTTTTTAAGGAAAAGTTACTTGAGTATATTCATGAGGACGGAATCACGCATGGACTCGACTTGCATACTAAGGCAAAGGGTGAGTTTATGGAGGCATTCAATGAGAAAATCCTCAAACCACGTAACCTGAACTATGTGATGCAGTTTACCGGGCCAACCGGAACGAACGCCGTTGAAGCAGCATTGAAGCTGGCGCGTAACGTAACAGGCCGTGAAAATATCGTGACCTTCACCAATGGCTTTCATGGTGTGAGCCTGGGCGCACTCGCCGCTACAGGAAATTCGCACCATAGAAATGCAGCAGGGGTAAGCCTGAGTGGTGCGAGCACCTTACCTTATGATGGTTATCTCGGTGATGAAATTGACACAACAGCCTATCTGGACAAAGTGCTTTCAGACTCCAGCAGTGGCGTAGATAAACCGGCCGCTGTCATCGTCGAAACAGTTCAGGGCGAAGGCGGCATTAATGTTGCCAGCGTTCAATGGTTACAGCATCTGTCTGAAGTATGTCAGCGGCATGACGTGTTATTAATCATTGACGATATCCAGGCTGGCTGCGGCCGAACTGGAACCTATTTCAGCTTTGAAGAAGCCGGGATAAAACCGGATATAGTAACGTTATCAAAATCGCTGGGCGGTTATGGCTTGCCCTTTGCTGTTGTTCTGTTTCGTCCAGAATTGGATCAATGGAAACCCGGTGAGCACAACGGTACATTTCGGGGTAACAATTTTGCGTTCATAACTGCAAAGGCAGCAATTGATCACTATTGGTCTGACTCAAACTTCTCTATGGAAATAAAACGTAAAGGGGACTATGTCTCAATGCGACTGGATACCATCGTTAATCAATATGGTGAGGGCAACTTCACGACCCGCGGGCGTGGTATGTTTCGAGGAATTAACTGTGTTAACGGTGAGTTAGCAGAGAAGATAACTCGCAAATCTTTTCAAAAGGGACTCATTATAGAAACAAGTGGGGCTGATGATCAGGTCATCAAGCTTTTCTGTCCTTTGATCATCAGCGAGAAGAGCCTGACAAAAGGTATCGATATTCTTGAAGAGTCAATTCGCGAGGTTTGTGCCAAGGAAGAGATCTTCCCGGAAGAGATCGAGTATTTCGAACAACCGAGACTTGCCAGCTAGTCGACTCCCTACAACGAATCAAAAACACTGGTAGCTTGGCTTGTCGTTAAGCTACCTTTTTACTTATTAGACACATAATACAAGAGTTAAAAAATGATTGTGAGAACCTTACAAACAGAAGAACAAACAGAACGCCGGATCGTATCGCCAGATGGCAATTGGGAAAGCGTTAGACTCCTGTTAAAAGATGACAAGATGGGCTTTTCCTTTCACATTACGACGATCTATGCCGGGGCTGATTTTGAGATGCATTATAAAAACCATCTTGAGTCTGTCTATTGCATTTCTGGGAGTGGTGAAGTGGAAACATTAGCTGATGGAAAAAAACATCCTATTTCGCCTGGGACAATCTATGTCCTCGACAAGCACGATGAACACGTACTTCGGGCTAATAGTGAAATGAAAATGGCCTGTGTATTTAACCCGCCATTGAATGGCAAAGAAACACATGATGCTTCCGGTGCTTATCCGCTGGCAGCAGAAGCTGTCTCTAGTTAATTTTTTTCTATTGTTCTGAGAACACCCAAATTATGAAAGCTGCAATTGATTACTATCCGTCGCGTACTGGTCAACAGGCATCCTTGGGTGCACGCCAGGATGAAATTGTCTATAACACCAACAAAGAAGAGTCTCCCATCGCCTACGAACTCATCGAGCAATATCAGGAACAAGGATACTTGCTATTGGACACGCTCTTTTCTGCGCAAGAGATAGAACATTTTCGAAAAGCGGCACAACGGATGCTGAAAGATGATCACTTAAAACAGCAGGCCGAGGTCATTACAGAACCGGAGAGTGGCGATATACGTTCGATCTTCAAAGTACATTCAATCAGTCCTGCGTTTAAAATGCTGGCCTCAGACCATCGTCTTGTCAGGCTGGCAGAATACATACTCAATGATCAGGTCTATATCCACCAGTCCCGACTGAACTTTAAACCCGGTTTTCGTGGCAAAGAATTTTATTGGCATTCCGACTTTGAAACATGGCACGTAGAAGATGGTATGCCAAATATGCGCGCATTAAGTATGTCCATCACCCTCACAGAAAACCACGAACTGAACGGGCCTTTGATGCTCATCCCGGGCTCACATAAGGATTATGTAGTATGCGCGGGAGGTACACCGCCACGTCATTTTCAAAAGTCTTTGAAAAAACAGGAGTACGGCGTTCCCAGTGATGAGGCGCTTACTGAACTAATTTCTCGCAACGGCATTACAACAGTAACGGGGAAACCTGGGTCGGTGACTATATTCGATTGCAACACCATGCATGGTTCCAATGGGAATATAACGCCCTATCCTCGCTCAAACGTCTTTTTAGTTTATAACGCTATTAGCAACCGCGTCGTAGCGCCCTATTGCCAACATCCGCCAAGACCGGAGTACATCGCATCGCGCAAGACAATAACGCCGGTTACAGCTAAAAATCACAGGATTGAAGACTATGCGCATTGCAGATAAAGAATTAGTCGCCCATACCATTACACGGCGTATTCGAAGGCTGGAGGTCATTCTACAACAGGACGAATTAATTGATGACGACCAATCCACGAAAGAGCTACAGGACGATGAATCAGCTCGGCTCGATAACCTTAATCAGCAGCCGGTCGATGATGCCTTATTAAACCTGGCTAGACTGGAATTAAGCGAACTTAAATATAATTTAGACCGACTAGAAAAAGAAGATGCCGGTGAATGTGAAGAATGCTCCTCTGAAATTCCGGTAAAACGTTTATTAGCAGTACCTACTACGCGTAAGTGTGTGAATTGTGCCGTGGAGACCGACTGATGAATCTGCATAGTGTAGAAAAAATCGGTGGAACCTCTATGTCTGATTACGCCGCCGTTCGAGATAACATTATTTTAAGACCAAATAATGCAGAAACACTATATCAACGCGTGTTTGTCGTATCTGCATATAGTGGCATTACTGATCAACTGTTAGAACATAAGAAAACAGGACAACCAGGGGTTTATGCTTTATTTGCCAACGGCGTAAACGACGCCAGCTGGCGTGATGCCCTCGATCTTCTAAAAGAACAAATGTTGGGTATCAATACATCTTTGTTTACAGAAGAAAGCTTATTGAAACAGGCTAATGAATTTATTGTTGAACGT